>Ga0180433_10002390_pt1 | contig 28991 bp, 32 predicted proteins | sample SS_ome_8_FD_132980 | JGI IMG/M metagenome (GOLD analysis project Ga0180433, IMG submission 132980) | Hypersaline lake sediment archaeal communities from the Salton Sea, California, USA - SS_1_D_1 metaG | ecosystem: Environmental > Aquatic > Non-marine Saline and Alkaline > Hypersaline >... | reverse complement strand
AGAGTACACTTCATAGATTCCTCCGTTCCTGCCATATTGGCATCATCCAACTTTTCAATACCTTTCAAAAACTTACTCTTAACAGTTATGGTTTTACCACCACCAAGTTCAGTCTTGAACTGACTCAGTTTAAGAGCACGATCAACAAGTGATGTCTTCATAAGTTTATCAATCTCTTTATCACCAATTTCAAATTTTGACCCAAACTTTGAAGGAGGTGTCGTCAAATACTCCTTAATCTGACTATTGAAAGACGGATTCTCAATCAAACTTCTCAGGAAAATAAACATATTATCCTTCAAATTATCTTGAGTGATCTTGATGTTCTTCTTCCGTTTGTAACCCTTCTTCTTAATCACATTCTGAATCTTCCTCGCAATCTGTTTAGAAACTGTATCAACGTGCTTTCCACCACTGACTGTGTAGATACCATTAACAAAGGATATATGCTCAAACTTTGTTTCCGGATTCACAACCACACAAACCTCCCAACGACCACATGGACTAGCATGATAAATCTTCTCAACTTTTCCATCAAAATAGAACTTGATGTATTTATCCAATGTTTTACAATCGATCTTTTCACCATTCAGATGAACATTGACACTCTTACCTGTACAGGCGGCAATATCAACAACTCTCTTCTTCATAAGTGCAACAGTATCCTCTTCCAACTTAGTCATTTTGAACCAAGACAGATCCGGAACAAATGTGATCTTTGTATAAGGCTTTCCACTGAACTTTGTGATTTTCGGTTCAGTTTTATCCTTCATGTTGTTGGTGAATGTTTGGATGTACTTCTTCTTCTGATTGGAATCGACAGTCTCAATGGTAAACTCTTTAGAGAAAATGTTGGTTAACTTAGCACCAAAACCATTCTTACCACCAGTCAGTTTCTTGGCATTCTTCTTATAATTAGAAGATGACAAAAGCTTACTGAAGATCATTTCCGGCACATACATATTCTCTTTTTTATGAATCTCTACTGGAATACCCTCACCATTATTGTAAACAGTGATTCGATTGTTATTAACATCTATATCAACTTTGATGGATGTTACTTGATGAAGAACCGACGGATTCTGACTCAATCTAGTATATTGATCAATCGCATTAACGATAATCTCATCATAGATTTTGTACAATCCTGGAACATACTTAATTGTTTTGTTCACAATTCTATCATCTTCCAAAATCCAACAGTTGCTATCAGCCTTCTCTGTAGACCCAATATAAGAGTCTGGCAAATCAACAATGTGAGTGTAAAGATCCTTAGTTTCAAATTCTTCCTCAACTGTTTGTTTAACCATAATATAATTATATAATAAATCTTTAATATATAATTTTTGATCTAGAAAGATTCATTTTTATTTTTTTTACCAAAGAAATCTTACAAAATACAAAGTATTTTTTACAGACTTCCAAAGTATCTAGCAGTACCACCAATAGGTCCATTCCACGTGGATGCCATTGTATAGTATGCAAGTAATAGTAATTGTAACAGATCGTTGAAAACAACTGCGATCTTAGAAACAACTTGATAAATAACAACCAATAGTTGTGCTATTCTTCCATAAGCTTTGAATATCTTTGTAGCAACATCTTTGAGATCACTGAAAGCGTTCTTCTCCATATCCTGGATCTTTGTTCTGATACTGTTTACATCTTTACTTATGGATGATGTTATATCTGTTAGAAGAGAAACATTACTATTTGTGGATGATATGCTTGAACTGAACATGGATGAGAACTTTCCTGCGTCACAATTCTCTGAATTTTGAGTTGATGATATATTTTTTGGACCGAATATAGGATGAAGAATTTGTCCAAGAGGGGTGCATTTAATTTTCGGCCAACATTTTCTAATTCTCGATCTCAAACAGATGACTTTATAAACTGGTGCAGCGATAGCACCTGCACATAAAATACTGACAATAACATTCGTTGCCATAACTACTTATTATTTAGATTTTAATTTATTCGGTAGTTATAATCTCAATATTTTTTTTGAATTAGAATGTATATAAAATGGATAGTGGATTTAGCACAATTTCAGAAGAGATACTATTTCTCAAAGGCGTCATGCGTGGATACTATATAGGAAAGAGAAACCTTTCTCTCAATGTCAACAGCATAATGAGTAAAATCAAAACACTCGAAAAAAACAAAGAAGCCGAAGCTCAACAAGCTGAGACACAACAACCTGAAACAACATCTCAATCTGAACAAAATGATGAAATGAATTTGGAAGTTACAGAGAAGAACGTTTTGAAACTTGAACAGGACAAAGAGAAATTCTTTGAAGAGTACAAAAAAAATCTAAATCTGTACGATGTTATCAAGAGAAAAGCCAACACTTACAGACACATAAATGTCAACAAACTTAACAACATCTTGAAATCTTATTTGTCAAAAATTGAAGAGTATAAACAGAAGATAGATAATATCGAAAATTTCATGAAAGATAACAATGTTGATGATAAAAAGATCGTGTGGGGACTCTTGAAACATTCTAAGAGTATCATCAAATTCATAGATACAAATCATATCAAATATAGAGACGATCCATTAGTTTTTAAAAGTATCATTCTCACTATGTACAAAAAGAACTACAATGTTATTGACATGGAAGGTAGTTTCCTAAATATTAAGAAGATCCTCGATCTACACTTCAGTATGTCCAAGAATGACTCATTCGATAACTACAATTTCTATTTGGAAGACGATGAACTCAAAATAAAGAGAGTCAAAGAAGTTCCACAAGAAAAACAATTACCAAATATTCAAGAAGATAAAAATCCACAGGCAGATCTCCCAGAAGAAAGTGAAGAAGAGCTTCCAGAAGAAAGTGAAGAAGAAGTTGCAGAAGAGTACAAAGAAGAAGAGCTTCCAGAAGAAAGTGAAGAAGAAGTTGTAGAAGAGAGCAAAGAAGAAGAGCTTCCAGAAGAAAGTGAAGAAGAAGTTGTAGAAGAGAGTGAACAGGAAGAAGAGCTTCCAGAAGAAAGTGAAGAAGAAGTTGTAGAAGAGAGTGAACAGGAAGAAGAGCTTCCAGAAGAAAGTGAAGAAGAAGTTGTAGAGGAGAGTGAACAGGAAGAAGAGCTTCCAGAAGAAAGTGAAGAAGAAGAAGTTGTAGAGGAGAGTGAAGAAGAAGTTGTAGAGGAGAGTGAACAGGAAGAAGAGCTTCCAGAAGAAAGTGAAGAAGAAGAAGTTGTAGAGGAGAGTGAACAGGAAGAAGTTGTCGAAGAATCTGGAGAAGAAGTACAGGAAGGAGATGAAGAATACACAGATGAAGAGTATACTGAAGAGGAAGTAGAGGAAGGGGAAGATGAAGAGTATACTGAAGAGGAAGTAGAGGAAGGGGAAGATGAAGAGTATACTGAAGAGGAAGTGGAGGAAGGAGAAGATGAGGAATATACTGAAGAAGATGAAGTCGTTGAGGAGACAAAACCTGAATCAAAAGATAGAACTGTAGTTTTATCTAATGAAAAATACAAGAAGAATTCAAATTTAATAGATCAACTTCTTAACAAAAAGTAATTGTTATTTTTTTAAAATTAACCTTATTTTTTTTTGACACCGCAACACTATGTGCTTCAGTGCAATAGGTTAGTTACAGTTAACCTTGATTTTTTTTGAGTATATGACATACAAAGATACTAACAATGAAATAAAGTTCAATAGGATTAGTGACCAGGATAGCATTTTAATTTTCATTTCACTTCTGTCCTTCTCCATCTTAATCTCTCTAACTAAGAATACACTCAATAAACAGTTCACTGATAGAACTATCAAGTAAAATAGTATAATCTCCATATTATTATACTATTTGCCAATACTTTTTTTTTTTGTCAATGCTTTTTTTTAAAAAGCGTATTTTTTTTGTCAATGCTTTTTTCTATAAAGCGTACTTTTTTTGTCAATGCTTTTTTCTAAAAAGCGTTAGGATATTAATGAAGAAACCAAAATAATGAGAACAAGTGCCTCCCAGAATGTTAATGGTCTATAGTTGCTCATTATCTTCTCTGGATTCTCTGTCAATGTGGATATTAACTTAGGCATTAACAAATTGTAACCCCAGTAAACAATCAGAGTCTTAATAATCAAAAGAAGGAGTGCCATAATAACAATCATCAAATTAAATTTTCCTGGTGTTGGGCTACCTTTGGTTGCTCCACCCACTAAATTGAAAAGTTGCTTCTGTAACATTTATTATATTATATTTAATATTTTTTTTTGTAACCTAATAATATATGTCTTCACAAAGATGTTCACTCTATCCAAAAGATAGCAATTGTAACGCATGTAATACCGTTATGCGAACAACCCCATGTGACCCAAACAACAAATGCAATTGGTTTAAACATAAACTTCCGCAAGGATTAGATCCCGTACTTTCCAATATCTACAATGGATGTTGGATGTGTAATTACGAACCGGAACAATGTTGGAATAGCAAACTATGTGACAGAAACTTCTTCAATGGTTATGTTGCTAATCCATGTCAGGTTGCAAAAGATGTTGATATTGAGAGTAAGATGAAGCACTTAGGAACAAGATTGAATCGCAACTTTGTCGAGAAGAGGTAAAGACAGTTCTCGGGCTATCCTCTTTGTATCTCTATAAACACATACAGGTTTGCTTCTCCATTTATTCAAGAAAAAAGCTTGTATAAGGCTTAACATTTTGTCATTGAAATTATTTTTTTTCAAAATAATGAATACAGACATAACATCTATCAAATCGTCGGCATTTTGTCTCATCCATAAAATAATTTGCGCGTTTCTATTACTTTTATAATCTATATTTTGAGCAATAGTTTTGATAACACCCAAACTGTTAGTGAATGTAAGTGCAAATGGTAATAGCAATTGTTTATCACATTTTAATAGATGCTGTCTTGTTATCCAGTTCAAATGTTTTATTTTCTTTTTACGAATAAGTTTCAAAATTATTGTAACGGCTTTTTTATCACTAATTCTAAATTTAGTTTTCCAAACTATGTCCAACATGTATTTACTGGACATAGAAAACATCATGATATCCTTAATAGATAACATCTCTAAAATATTTATAACTATGTATCTATCGATGAAGTTAATCATATTTGATATTAGTGTTCTAGTTTTAAGCTCAATTTATTTTTTCACGATTTTAAAAAATAAATATCTCAACTAATTTATATATGACTTGTAATACACATTGTGCTCCAAACAAGAATAGATGCAAATCATCATACAAATGCAAAGGAAAATATCAAACAAACTGCTCATACAGTCCCACAATTGTTGCGTTAGATAAATCACTTCTTCCAAAAGATATTCATGATGCAGTTTTAGCTCGTAAAAAGAATAAGGTTATAAGATATGTTCAGAACAATTCTAAGTTCTACTTCTGGACATACAATTTCTCACAAATGCTTAAATTCAATTACAACTTGTGCGGTCAAAATAAATCCGGTTGCTGTTACAAAATGCTCTGGAAAACATATGGCGGTAGAAGATACGTTGCATTCAATGAGATGATCGATCTATACACTTACATGATCAGATATGGAAAGACTTCCCACTTAGCATACTACATTAGTGTTGTTCTCGGTTCTCTCCAGACAATGAATGTTGCTAGACAGATGATCAGCAACAGCAAATACTACCCATACCAGAACTTAGTAAAGAATAGACAGGCACAAATGAAGAATCCAAAGAGTTGCCCATGTTTCGATCAACTTGGTTATGGAAAGAAGTACAGAAACTTGAACATGAATGAGTACATCTATTGGTTCACTCAGACAAATATATTCACTCCATACAAGAGACTCAATATTGATCAATACAACAAATATGTTAATCAACACTATCCAAAGTAGTAAGAATATCCACTAAAACATTACCATGGTAACACCAACATCCCATAACTTTATCTCTCAATTCCTCTATATCGTTCACTAAACCCGAACTATATAGATATTTCCTGTACTCCTCTATACATCCATCTCTACCATACTTTTTGACGCTAAATGAATTCTTCTATTTAGAAGATGTTGCACCTTTAACATAATGATTATGATGACCGATATAGATGTGATTTGGATTTTTTAACCAATCCATCCTCCAAATCTTTGTAACCTAACTTCTTCAAATTTGCTTTGCTTATGTTTATTATACTCATCCTTTAATGATTTCTGATAGGAAATTTCTTTACATACTTAAAAAATCAATATTAAAAAATAAATATAAAAAATGAACGTGAGAGAAACAGAGAGAGAGTGGCGAAGAGTGGACAGAATTGTGTCGAAGTCAAATTACAATCCTCTCGATATTTTCTGTTTGCAACGTGATTTTGTTAAACGCGATATAAGGATGGCTTATTATAAGATTGCGAGACTTTTGCATCCAGATAAGTGTGTGAACAATGAGAGATTCTGTAGAATGTTCACAATTGTTAATGATAATTATAGACTCTTAATGAATCCGCAAAAGAGGGCAGTTTGTTGTAAAGCCAGAAAAATGAAGAGATCCGATATTCTCAAGAAACTGTTTACAAGTGATTCTTGTAATAGTGTTGATAACAATAGTGGAATTGATACTGTTAATGAGGATTTGAGAATAGTTGTTTGGAAACCTTTGGAGATAATTGAGTACAATAATAATGTTCAATTGGAATCTTATAAGATTGTGTCCAAAATTGCTATGAGAGGTGCGGAACATAGGAAGAATAAGAGTAAGTCGAAGAGAGATAAACATCAGAAGGGATTAAAGCAGAGAGTTATTCAGAAAAGGAATGCGGAGAGGAGAATTGTGAATCATCATTTCTCATTCACAAATAACATCGATATTGAATATTCGACTTAAATATTTTAATTGAGTAATATTATATATGAAATCGAAGAGTCTGTTGTATGAAGAAGAACAAGAAGAGATTATCGAAAAACTCATATCAGTACTCGGATTAGATGAAGATAATAGCATAATACTTTATGAACTTGACAAAGACTATGATAAACAGAGAAATATAATGAATTTAATACCAGAGATTAAACAATATTTTACAACTAAGAACATTTCTGGAATAAATAAGAAGAAGTGCAAAAGACCATATATGTCAATAATCAGGAGTTTAGTAGGGAAAACATACAATATATGTTCTTCAGACTTGAGAATAAAGGTTGATAATAAAGTTGTAAGAACTAAAAAATATACATTCTGTAGAATTATTAGTTAATAAAAACAGAATTCTCATTCCAAATAGAATAAATAATTCTTAATGAAAATATAATGAAATTATTTATTAGTAAATCTTGTGGGAAGAACTACTCTTCCAAACAGAATCTTAAGAATCATTACATTAGACAACCTATCTGTGTAAAATGGATGGAGTTATCAAAAGACATAACTAGTGTTATCGATAAGAAATTCATTGAAGAAGAAGTTGATGGATGTGAAGAGGAGAAACATGAGTGTGGTGCATGTGGTAGAGAGTATTCAAATTTAGGTAATTTGAACAAACATATAGCTGGATCTATTATATGTAAAAAGTGGTTGAAATATATGGAGTTTGAACCAATGATAAATTCTATGCGTAATTATATATGTCTGCAATAGATCCGACACCTGATACAAGTTCTAGTGATTGTGCACAGACAAGAAATGTTTTTGATACAAGTGGATATTATACATTCACATTGTGGACAAACAATAAGTACAAACCACTCTTTACCGTGTGGAACAGTGTATCTCCAGATTTGTTCAGACAGTGCTTTACAACAAAAGTTGATAAATCTGGACAGGGTGCGTTTGATTGTCCCTTCACAGTTGATAGTGATGAGTATATAGATTATAATTTTTACACAGGAACAAAGGTTTATAGTCCAAAGATAATAGATGATAACACTATCAAGGCTTTCTTGTATTTTGGCTATTCTGCACCGTCACTTAAGTATGTGGAGTCTATTGATGGTGACACAATTTATCTGAAAAATTCGGAGGTGTTGAAGTTCAATCGAATTACAAAAGTTTCAAACAATAACTCAATGACAACAAAACAGACTGAGGACTACTTAGATAACCATCAATTAATGTTTTTACAATATTTCAGAATAAGATATCCACCAGTCACTCTACTATATCAATTGATAAACTTCTATCTGAAATCGGAGAATACACACGATTATCTTCTCAGCAACAAGAGATATATCTGTAATACAGAGTTGTATTGGGAGTATACATTGATATGTAATGAAAGAACAAGACGATCGTTCAAAATAGATATATCAGAGTTGTCACTGTCTGCATTGTATATTCAATTCAAAAACTATCTGGGGAATGGTAGTTGTAATAGGTTTAATTGTGAATTTTTCAGAATTCTATCACTTGCAATTAACGTTTTCACAGATGTTCAACTGGATTTTTTACAAACGAGAAATGCAATGAGAATGCCTCTTTATAATAAAAACAACTATATATGTACAAAGAGATGTAAGAAAAATTACATGTCAAATTATTACAAAAGGAGAACAAGAGAGTTATACAATAAGTATATAACTAATAAATCCGAACTATTAGTATCAGAAGTTTTGGATCTAAATAAGAATATACAGTTCGATGCCGACTCCTTCTTATTAAATATAGTGTTTATAAAAGTTGAAACACATGTGAATGTTCTTGATAAGAGAAATTTCATCAGGAACAACTATTTAGACAGTGATGTTATATATAATTTTACAGACAATCCGTTCAATATAGATGAGTTTTACTTTATGAATTCAGGAGATACTTTTGCATTGAATTTGAGTAGGTTGAAAAATGTTCTGTGTTGGACATATTCAGAGAAATTGTTCACGGATTTCAAGGATTTATTGGGACATCTACATTTCGATAAACATATCAATATATTGGTGGATACAAATTTCTATATCTACATCTTTTACACGTAAAAAAAGTCTATTACAAATTATATATGTTCAAGAAACTTAACAAAATTCTTCCAAAGAATCTATGTATAAATATAATCCTGTTTTTACAGAAAATCAATGAAACGATAGTTATAGACAGCTTCAAATACAACAATAAACAAAGGAAATTCATTATTGAACAATTTGCAAAGAGGAAGAGATTGTTCTTCTCCCAGTACATAAATATTCCAACAAATTATAACAAAACTTTCACAAAAGACCTACAAAGCGATTTCATGAGTGGTACATCAATTATTATAAGTCATGTGAACAATCCACTTAGAAATAACGTGGATTATAAGAGTGGTAAGTTTCTGATTCTTTATAAAGTTTTCTCAGATGATAATGAGGATTGTGATTGTTTGTTGCGAAGTATGATATGTAGCAAAATAACACAAAAAATGCAGAATAAACTTGTTGAATATCAAAATGCTGTATCAAAAATTGACAAACAGTTGATTGTAAAATTGGTTGTTAGTATAACTAACGTTTCGCCCAATATTATGATCTAATCTTTTTTTATTAACAAAAAAAAATAAAAATTGATTTTAAATGATTAAGTGAATAATATTTAAAATTATATTATATTATTATATAATTCATGTCAAATAACGCAGATTTTGATTGGGAAACGAAAACTTGGAAGATTATTGACAGATTTTTTAGGGACAAAACTGTTTTTGTTAGACATCATTTGGACTCATTCAACTATTTTTTGAACACAGAGGTACAAAATATCGTGAGAGAAAAGGAGTATCAAATAACAGTTAGTGCTGATTGGGATGATGAGAAGAAGATGTACTGTAAGCAGTATCAAGTATTCTTCGATAACATCTATATTAGTAAGCCCGTTATTTATGAGACAAATGGTAATAAGATGCAGATGTATCCCAACGATGCAAGATTGAGAAATTTGACTTACGATGCTAATTTTATGATTGATATCAAACATAGAATGATCGAAGTTGATAGAAAGAGTGGAGAGAAAACCATTAAGGATTATCCAACATTGAAGAAGTTCGATTGTGGTAAAATTCCCATTATGTTGAGGAGTGATTTCTGTGTGCTTTCAAAGCAGAGTGATTATACCGCATCAGAGATGGGAGAGTGTATGTACGATATGGGTGGTTACTTCGTTGTAAAGGGAGGTGAGAAGGTTATTGTCTGTCAAGAAAGAAAGTGTGAGAACAAGGTTTATTGTTTCAAACAGAAATCTCAACAGACAAAGTACTCTCATGAGGCAGAAATTTCATCTGTTAATCCCAAAAGTCCATCGTTCATTATTAACACTACCGTTAAGCTTACAGCAAGAGAGTTGAATTATGGCAAAGCCATCAGAGTATCTGTACGATCTGTAAAGGTAGACATTCCTCTGTTCATTCTTTTCAGAGCTTTGGGTATCACAAGTGACAAGAAGATTGTTGAGATGATTATTTACGATTTGGACAACAAGTCTAACAATAAGCTCATCGATATGTTGAAGGGATCTATTGTTGAAGCATCCTCTTTCCAATCGAAAGAGACTGCTTTGGAATACATCTCCAAAAACATTCCAACAGTCAGACAGGGTACTTACCAAGCTCTTGAAAGTAAGTTGAAGTTCACTGAGAACAAGTTGATGACTATGTTGTTCCCACATTTGGGAGATACACCTGTTAAGAAGGCTTTCTTCTTGGGTTACATGGTTAACAAGTTGTTGAAGACGTACTTCGGTATTCTTCCATATGATGATCGTGATTCCTTCCTTAATAAGAAGGTTGAAACAAGTGGAGAGTTGATGGCACAGTTATTTCGTTCTAACTTCTCTAAGTTTGTTAAAGACGCTAAGAGAGGATTGGAAAAGGATGTTAAAGCTGGAAAGATTGATGAGTGTTACAAAAACTTATCGAGAAAGTTCAAGCCGAATGAGATTGCAGGAGGTATCAATTGGGCTTTGTCAACGGGAACGTGGGGAGCAAAATCTCAGTCTAAGCAAAAAAAGGGTGTTGCCCAGATGTTGCAGAGATTGAATTTCCTTGGTTTCCTTTCTAACTTGAGGAGAATTATTGCTCCACTTGATAGAAATGGCAAACAGACTGATCCTCGTAAGTTGCACAGTTCTCAATTTGGTACGATTTGTCCTTTTGAGTCTCCTGAGGGTGGTGCTGTTGGTATTGTAAAGAATATGGCATTGATGTGTCATATTACGATTCCATCAAATCCAGAACCTATCTTGGCTTGTCTTGAAGAGTTCGGTATTATTCCATTGGAGAATATATCACCGTCAATGATTTCAAGAACAGTTAAGATCTTTGTGAATGGAGATTGGATTGGTCAGACTGATAAACCAAATGAGGTTGTTACCAATTTGAAGAAGATGAGAAGATCGGGTTTGATCAATATCTACACATCTATTGCTTGGGACGTTCATATCAATGAACTTAAGATCAGAACTGATGGTGGTAGATTGTGCAGACCTTTGTATGTCGTCAAGGATAGAAAGTTGATTCTCAATGAAAATATCATTAGTGAAGTTGAGGCTAATAATATGGATTGGCAAGAGATTCTTGGTAGAAATATTGAGACTGTAGAAACAGAATGTGATCTATGTGATAAGGTCAAAAATATCAATGACGACAACTGTATCGTTGAGTATGTTGATACTGATGAGGCTAACACATGTATGATTGCAATGACTTACGACAATTTGTTAAACAATAGTATGGATAATAATAGTTACTACAATTATACACATTGTGAGATTCATCCTGCGATGATCTTTGGTGTGTTGGTTTGTAACGTTCCATTCCCTGATCACAACCAGTCTCCTCGTAATGTGTACCAGGCTGCTATGGGTAAACAGGCAATCGGTATTTACAATACAGCTTTTGCCAAGAGATTCGATACAGCTGCTCATATTCTACACTATCCACAGAAGCCGGTATGTAACACATTGACGAGTATGTATGTGTTTTCTGATGATATACCATGTGGTATGAATCCTATTGTTGCCGTTGCATGTTTCACAGGTTACAATCAGGAGGATTCTCTGATTTACAATCAGACATCTATATCTCGTGGTCTAATGAACACAAACTATTACAGAACTTACAAGGATGAAGAGAAGAAGAATCAGTCCACACTTGAGGATGAAAAGTTTCAGATTCCAGAGAAGCATTATCCTAATGGAAAGTGTAAGACAGAAAGAATGAGTTATGGCTCATATGATAAGATTCAGAAAGATGGATTCCCGAAAGAGGGAACTCATGTTGAGGGTGGTGACATTATCGTTGGTAAGGTCATTCCACTTAAGAATACTGAAGAAGATAGTTGCAAATACAGAGATGCAAGTAAGGTTCTGAGAGCAAATGAGAGTGGTATTGTATCCAAGGTATATGTCAATAGAAATGGAGATGGATACAAGTTCTGCAAAATTAAGATTATGGCTCGTTGTGAGCCAGAGATTGGTGACAAGTTTGCTTGTTACACAGATGATCACGATGTTTTGACAGATCGTGGTTGGATAAGTATTAAAGATGTTGATATGAACTGCAAGGTTGCATGTTTGGACAAGGGTAAACACCTTGTTTACAGAAAGCCTACAGAAATTATGTCTTATGATTTTAATGGGCAACTGTATGAACTTAATAATGCACAGATTAGTGTCAGAGTTACGAAGAATCACAGAATGTACATTGGAAACAGGAAGGCATCAGATTATCAGATTGCCAAGGCTGAGGAGTGTTATGGAAAGAGATGGAGATTCATGAAGAATTGTGATTCATGGATTCCGGATTTGGAGAATTGTCCAGAGGAATTAAAGATCAACGATGATGAGACTGAAGCATCACACTTCGTTCTTCCATCAGGAAGAGAGATCGATTTGAATTCATGGCTTACATTGTTTGGTTTGTGGATTATCGATGGATGTGTAACTGATGAACTTGGTGTTGTCTTTGTTAAGTACAATGATTACAATAAAGATATATTGTTGAAAACATGTGAGACAATTGGTGTTGATTTGAATGTTACATCTGTTGAGATTGGATCGAAACAGGTTGATGTTCTCCACATCGATGATGAAGATATTGTTGAATATATGCAGACAATTGCCACAAGATCTGACGAGAAATATATTCCTGATTGGGCATGGTACTTGACAAGAGAGCAGTCTAAGATTCTGTTGTTCGCTATAGAGGACAGTAATCAGACTTGCAATAAGAGCAATATGTGTAAACTTAGAACTACAAGTGAGAAGTTTGCAGGAGGATTCCAGAAATTGTGCTTACACGCTGGTTGGTCATCTAACAGTATTGATAGGGGATTGAACCACGTGTCTTACAATGTCGAGAATGGTGAGATTGTAAAGGAAGTTGATGAAGGTTTTGATCTGTTGAGAGTAACATCTCACAACAAACCGATCTTCAATAAGTATATTGATAGAAAGACTGGAGAGGGTAGAAATGACAAGTATGTCAACTATAAAGGAAAGGTCTACTGTTGCTCAGTTGAGGGTGATGGTATCATATATGTCAGGAGACACGGATATGTGTACTGGTGTGGTAATAGTCGTCACGGACAAAAGGGTACTATTGGTATGATGTACAAACAGGAGGATATGCCTTTCACTAAGGATGGTGTGTCACCTGATATTATCATGAATCCGAATGCCCTTCCAAAACGTATGACTATTGCTCAGTTGATTGAGTGTGCATTCGCCAAGGTGAGTGTATTGAAGGGTATGGAGTTTGACGCAACACCTTTCAGAAAGACAGACGTGACTGGAGCTGGAGAGATCCTGAAGAGTTTAGGATTCAAGAGTTCTGGTAAAGAAGTTCTGTACAATGGAAGAACTGGTCAACAGATTGTGTCCGATATCTTTATTGGACCAACATACTATTACAGATTGAAGCACTTGGTCAGAGACAAGATTCACAGCAGAAGTAGTGGTCCTTACCAGTTACTCACAAGACAGCCTTCTGAAGGTAGGGCAAGAGATGGTGGTCTCCGTTTTGGTGAGATGGAAAGAGATTGTATGATTGCTCATGGTACTGTTCAGTTCCTGAAGGAGAGAACATTCAATTGTTCAGACAAGTACTTTGTCTGGGTTGATAAGGAGACAGGAATGATCTCCCCAGTCAATCCTTCAAAGGGTATCTACAAATCGTTGTATTCCAACAACACTACAAACTTCGCAAAGGTTCACTTGCCATACGCATCAAAGCTGTTGATTCAGGAGTTGATGGCTATGCACATTGTTCCAAGAATTATTACTGATGAAATGTAAGTTTATGACTGGATAGGTACAACTTGTGGAGAATTTCTCTGGAGTTGAATGAACGGTTGTGGGGGTGCTTTATTGATGTCAAGTTCACCAGTTGTTTCACAATAGTTCCAAAGACCATTGATTGATACATATTTATCATATGTAACAGTATTTGGTGTTGGATATGATTTTATAGAGTAGTAGTAGACAGGTTTTGGTCTATTTGCTAATTTATCTTGTAGAGTTTGTCCTTTTGGAACAATAACTCTTCCAATTCTATTATAAAATCCATTTATTTTTGTTAATCTTAAATAAACCTTACTTCCATTAGGTTTAGTTCTAATAAATTTGTACAATGACTGTGGAAAATTGTTATCGTACAAAAACTTACCATTTTGTCCTCTTGTTATTGCATTTCTATTCACTTTTTTAATCTCTTTTTTTGAATTCTGATAATTCCTTAACGCTCTTCTCCTCTGAACACATCTGTTCGAATCCTGTTGAGCTTTTGGTCTGTCTGCACATAAGTTATCAAAATGTCCGACTGGCTTCAGTGGTGGAAGTGTTTTGGTTATCTGAATATTCAATTCACTTGGTGGTTCTTTGAACTTACCTTTTGTTCCATTTAAAACGAAGAACCCAGTATTTCCAAGTCTTGGACCATGGTATCTGTAATTTATTTTTTTACCTTTATAGTTGCAAATGTAGAAATGTGACTTGTTATTATCGTATCTAACTTGTTGCATATAGTATAAGATAGATAAATTTTTTATTTACCAAATTATATGGGTATTGTTAAAACTAAATACAAAAGCAACAATCTCAAAATAGATCTACCAAGTGGTTATAGTTATATCTTCGATATAGATTATAACCATTTCTATCCAGTTCTATATGTGTCAAAATTTCAAATATGTGGTCAAAACATTAAAAAATGGCTCAGTGTAAACTGGGATGAAATAATGCCTTTTGAACACATTTTAATCGAAGGAATCGCAAATATATGTGAAGAAAGAGATGTTAAATACAGATCGTATCGCAACCATATACCACCATTCTCAAAATGGTACAGTGAAAAACTTGAAGAACTTGTTTCTATGAGACTTTTTTTTAATAAACTCATAGATAATCATTTAAAGAGTGTGTAGAGGGTGAATATTATAGTAATGAGTGTGATACTTTATAATGCATCAAATAGTTTATTGACAGAAGAAGAGAACCAAATTATGATTGATATTTTTGGATATTCAAGTACGGTTTTCATTGGTACAATGATGTTTCCTCAAATTATCAAAATGTTCATAAGTCAAAATACAAGGGATCTGTCGACAGCGTTTATGGCTTTCTCGTTAATTGGCTCTTTATTGAGAATTGTATATGGTGTTTTGATCAGTCAAATCGCTGTTATTGCAGTTCCTGCACTAGGTTCTCTACAGACATTGATCCTTATTGTAGGCAAATGTTTCTTCGATAATAAGGAGAAAAATATGACAGAAGATGTTGGTAAGGAGAAACTAAAGAAGATTCTGGATATTGATGATGACATGAGGGTTGGATTGAGTGAGATGTTGAGAAAAGAAGCGGATGATTTGGAGGAGATGTTGAAACTATTGAATGATTATGTTGAGATTGGAAATATTCATGGAAGAGATGATTTCAGCAACTTTGTTGTTCTGTTTCATGAATATTATTTCAAGTATGATAAGATAAGAAAGAAGAGGGAGAGAAGAGATAAGTGTCTTAAATTTCTCGGAAGAAGCCCTCAATGATTGAGTTCATATTCTTGAACTCTTTTCTACTGATAACTTTTGCACATTTAATTGTTCCATTGACATTCTCTGTTATGTCTATCAATCTAAGTTTATTGAGGAAGTAGATGAAGTTAATAACATCTTTGCCCCAATTCTTTTCACTGAAATGTTTGAAAAACTCGGTTTCAAACTTTTTTCTAGTAAAACTGTCCGGAAGACTCTCTATCAATCTATTAAATTTACTCAACAAACCAGGATTTCTATTCAGTCTCATACAACAACCCATAATCCAACTCTCCAAATTGATATGTGGAATTTTTGGTTTATTCAAATGACCATGATTCATAATAACATAGAAATCACCATTCTTATGCTTTTTATAAAGTTCATCATTAATACATGTTAGAATATCATGTGCAACCTTAGATTTAGTATCAATTTTCAAATTTAATGCTCTTCTCAACTCATTTATATAACCAGTCTTCAACTGTGCATGCCATCCAACTCTCATAATCTCATGCAAAGCCCCTATCCAATGTTTATTTTTATAAACATATCTATCAGTGTGATGAACTCTACTGTTCTCAGCAATAAGAGAGATGAATCTAACAAGATCCGGTAGGAGATTATCATTGAATTGGTCGAATATACGGAACTCAACACCATTACCAACTGTCATTCCAGCACCGGACACTCTCTCTCCATGTTGATCATCTCCAAAAGTTCTGAAATTGGAACTCAATGTAGATATACCACCCTCCCTCTTAGCATATGGTGATGGTTGGTAACATGGTTTGAGCTTCTCACTTTGGTAAAGTTTCAATCCCTTTCTCCAATGTGCGTCTATATTAGAGTATCTTCCAATACCAGATCTAAGTTTTCTCACATCTGATCCTGCAAAGTTACCCCAACCTATAATCATAACTCGAAAAGATCCCCTAACTCTGTCATGAGCACTTCCTGGTGATTTCTCATCTCCGGAGAAGAATGCGGTTAAGAGGAGTGGTTCGAGCCATTGGAGTTGATTGGCGAAGTTTTTGTGTTGCTCTACAAACTCATAATGTTGTGTAACATTCTGGATATATGGAAGTGTAAGTGTAATGTGATAAGATCCCACATACTCCTCTCTCACCTTATTAGATCCATCCTTATTCTTCCTGAAATCGTATCTTAACGAGTGTGAGTTCTCTGGATACTTTAGATAACTTGTCATACCAAATGGATATTGCATAAGATCTCCATACTTCTTAATCTGTTTTGCGGTTGTTGGATCTTTCTTTATAAGTTTTATGAATTTCTCTTTGTTGTAAATCAATTGATTACACATATCTGTTATGTTTCTATCTTTTCCTATTTTAGTAATTGGATGATTCGTAATAAACTCGGGCATATCGTAAGGGACTTTTTTGATTACCCATTTGCCATTACATAGTCTTCCGGTTTTTTCGAATGGAATTTCTGAGATGAATTCCCAGTCATCATTTGTGATTTTAACCGAGTTTTTTAGATTGTAATCGTTTAAAAGTCTTCTTCTAGCTGTTTCACTATCATATAGAGTGAAGGATTTGATATTTGATTTTCTATCTTTTTTGAAATGAAATAGATGCATCTCATGTTCCAATCCTAAACCCCACGTGTACTTTCTGAGTTTATTTGTCATATATAATTATATAGATAAATTACTGTGTGAGTAAAAAAAAATATAATTATATATTAAATGGTAGAAAAAACAGCAGTTATTAAAATCCTTGGTGGAAAAAGCCTCTTTGTTGGTGTTGGTCCTGATGATACAGTGAGCAATGTTTTAAATAATCAGCTTAAAAACGATGGTGTCAACAAATTGGTTTATAATGGTAAACAACTTAATGGAAATACAAGAATGGCGAATATTGATTTAAATACCACTATTATTGGATTAAAGAAAAAACTAACCAACAAAAAAATGCCAATGTGAGGAGAAGAGAGAATGAACAGAGACAAAGAAATAATAATATAAGGAGAAAAATTGGTAAAGCTAATTATCTTAGTAAAATTGCAGATGAAATTATAGAAGTTTGTGATAAACCTGAATATAGGGCAAAGCTACTGAATAGAAAAAATAATAAACAAACAAAACATATAATGAAGCGAACTGCAATTGTATCAATTCTTGAAAAACTTTTAAAGAATGTTAGTAAAAATCACAGTGAAGGTGTGCTTCTAAAAAGATCAAACGGACACATAAACGTAAATTTGGGACATAGTGGTGTTAGAATGACAAATATGAGTGGTAATAGAGGTTAATCAGTCTTCTGAATTCTGATATATGGTCCTTTTCTCTTAGATTGCAAATAGTCATCTATAGTTCCACCATTATCCGAATCATCATCATCCTGTTCAACATAGTTTTCTCTACTATAAATCCAAGCTTCATCACAACATGTTCTGAATTTTTCATGTGCTGAAGCTTTATACCAGAAGACTTGATCTTCGAGTTTGTTACTTCTTGAACTATTATGAATGACTAAACACTCATAATTGTTCGTGCACTGATCCATTGTGGAACAGAACATTTCGAATGTTGGGAACATACCTGCATAGTATTCGTACAATCTCTTTCTGTTTGCTCCAATGTTCTCTCTCAAAATGAAGACCCAATCGACATTACATCTCAACTTTGGAGCAATACCAAGCATCCACTGCATAATCAGAATGAACTGAATATCCCAGTGCCTTCCATTCATGAAAATCTCCCTAATATGTTTGTCCTTCTTCCAATCAGAATCGAACAAGCAATCATCAAAAATCAAGAACGCCCTATTATCAATATCTTTCTCTCCGTTCTTCTTTCTCTTCTTCAATCTCTTCTGCTTCTTCATAAAGCTTGATATAACCCCTGGACTATACTCATCGTGGATGAAAATAGGTGGCACCATATCAGAATAGAATCTGTTTGCATTTTCTGTTGGAGAAATGACCGTACCTACTGGGATGTGGCGTTTGTAGTAGAGTAAATCTTTAGTCAAAAAGCTCTTACCAGTATTCCTTTTACCCATAATTACTACAATCTCATCATCCTTAATCATCTTCATATTAAACTTTTTTAGTTGTAAATTCATTTTCTATTATTATAATTTATACACAGAAAAATATTTTCTATAAAAAAACGTAATTCCTAAGGTATTTCCATGTACATACATTAAATAACGTTAATTTTTAGTATTTAACGTTATTAGGTAGATATTATAAAAGAAAAATGAAAAAATGAATTTGTTTTTTCCTCATATTTTTTCACTAGATTTATATTATAAATGACAGACGAGAATATTCAAATGGTGATAAAGAAGAAGGAACAACTTAGGAAGAAGAACAGTAGAGGAACTTATGTTTCTTACTGCCACGATTGTTTTGAAGGTTCGGAAAAACTTACTCAAGCAAGTTATGGCTATGTCGACGAAAAAACAGGAAAAGGTGTAAGATTATACTGTGCAAAACATGGTAAGAAGAACAATATGATAAGTTTGAAGACAGATGGTCGGAGTAAGTACACAAATGATAGTGGAAAGGACACCAACCCAGAAGATTATTTCAAAATTTTTGATCAATCTGAATTTATATTGGAGAAAACTTTACATTCCTCAACATTTACAAAAAATGTTTCAGTTGATGATGAATTAACATTTGAAATTACCAAGTGTGAATTGAAACCACGTCGGGATACACCTAAGAATGGTAAATATCGCATTAAATATTGGGATTTTGAAAATCTTAGACAAAAAACTCAAGGATTTAATTCTGAGTTAGAAGCTGATGAATTTATGAAACTTAAACAAGAAGAACTTGATAATTCAGAAACTTTACAAATAAAATTGACTATACAATATTTAATAGATAATGGATTGGAATATTACTTGAGACTTCTCAGGATACCACTAGATGATCCAATACAATTTGATGATGTAGATGTTGAAGTTGAACCATACTTTCTTGGTATTTGGTTAGGCGATGGTGATACACTCAAACAAACAATTACTTCTGATGATGAAGAAGTTGGTGATTATCTTAGGGGATATGCAAAGAGAACAGGCATGAAAGTGTCTGTTACACGTGGACATAGAGATACAGATTGTAATAGATACACAATCGTTTCAAGTACAAAGAAGAATCCTTTGTTAGATAAGTTACGAGATATGAATTTGATAAACAATAAACATATTCCTGAAAACTATTTCAATAATAGTATTCAAAAGAGAAGGGAACTTCTGGCAGGATTGTTAGATTCAGATGGAACAAAACAGTCCAATCAGACATATACTTTTGCCCAATATGTAGGCAGAAAAGAATTGATTAATGATGTTGCAAAACTTGCAGATGAACTGGGATATTTGACAAGAATTGAAGAAAGAGACACAATTTGTACTAATGCTAAAGGTGGTCCAAAAAAATTTGCCTCTTTGAGATTGCATATTACCGGAGATTTCTCAGAAGTTCCTTTTAGGATCAAGAGGAAGAAATTTGATAGTAGTGTAAAGTCACGTAATACTACTCTATTTACATGGAGATTACTTGATTTGAATAAAAAACAGTTACCAAATTGTCCAATAAGAAATCAGACGATTGTCGGTTTGAATGAAAGATTGGAAGAGTTAGTTAAGTTCTATGATGACAAAAAGACGTTTCCTAAAGCTAAATCAGCTCTTGGACAATCTTATACAGGTATTAAAAAGAAGTGTGGAGCAAAACCAACAATTGATCAAATAAAGGAAAGTGAATGTAAAATTCTCAGATTAATTAAGATGATTAAATATCCATAAAAGTGTATCGATATTTATTTTTCACCTGTGTTCCGCTTTCCCATTGTAACATTAGAAATTATAAGAAACAAAAATATAATAGATTTTAACCAATAATTAAGTTCATTTAAAACCTCAATTAAAATTATTATAATTACGATAAAAGTGTACCGATATTTATTTTTCACCCGTATTCCGCTTTCCCATCATCACATCCAAAATTATAATCAACTTGAAAATAATAAACGTTAAGAATATTATCACCAAGAATTAGGCTCTTTCAAAACCTAAAGCCGTGTCATTACCAGTATTACGCTTTCCCATAATCACATAAAATTGAACAATTATTTTCAACAACTTCCAATAGTATTATAAAACATGACTTACAAACAAACTTACAAAGTAATTGAAGCAACACTACAAGAACTTGCTGAACGTGGTGTTATTGACCTATCAAACGTAAATCCCGAAGAGATAGCAAAAAGTATTTTTAGGAATCTTGAGCATAAAGATATTGTTTCATTATTCTGCACAAGCAATAATGAAACAATATCTTGTAGAAGATGTTGATCATTTTGGTACAGCTCTAAGTGGATTGATAGCCATTGCTAGATTTGGTGTCTATTGTCTCACCAGAACATGGTAAACCAACGACAATAATCAATTTATACTTATCCATATATAATACAATTTATTTATAACTTCCTTTTTATACCATTGTGTATATAATATCTTTTTCCATTTTTATAATATCTTATTAATCTTTTACCAATATTTTTAATATAAACATACTCTTTCTTATTTCCTCCAGTTCCCATGAAATTGGGCATTGGAACATTGTTCGGTGTTAATAAACTGTTTTCATATCGTTGTAATCTCTTCTCTTCAGGTGTTAAAACATTATTTTCTCTCTTTTTGTAATACTCTTCAATCTCTTTCTCTGAAATACCGGATGCGGTTTTTACTGCATAAAATAACCAAACAAAGTCAAACAGAATGCTATTTTCATATCTATATCTCATATCTTTTATATAATAACAAACTCTGTTAGGAATAGATCCTCTTGGATATCTTTGTAAACATTTGTCAACACTCATTCTATTTCTACCATTCTTAAACTCAGGCATACTATTATACATTTTTCTATATTTACTCATTAATTCAATATAACAATTTGCTTCTTTTTTATAAGTGGATGATAAATCTTGTATTCTTCTTATACCTACTTCTTCATCATTCTTAATAATTTTGTATAAATCTTGAAAACAATTTAAGTTCAGTTTATATTTTTTGTTTTTATATAACATGCTAAATCCTTTAATAAATTTTAATGAGTCGTTGTTATATTCACTGGTGTTCATATTAATTTGACAAGAACCAATAATTAAAACATAATGTCCTTCCATCCCCTTAAATTTTTGAATAATATCTGCCAAAGATAATATATAATTATCCTCTGTTATTTCAGACCAAGAAATTGGTCCTTCTTTAATATGTTTATTTAATTTAGGTTTTCCATTTATATTTCTCATACTCAATTTCGTATCTAGTCTGATGTCAATTCGTTATAGCCCAAATTTAATGTTTGTAAATTAATCAAACTACCAATATTTTCAGGAATATTTCCAATCTTGTTCATAAGAATAATTGAAACAACATTTTCAATTGAAGTAATCGCCTGAAGAAACTTCAAATATTCATTGAAACTCATTTTGTCATTAATTCTTAACTCTTTCTCACATTGTTCTTTTACACGTTCATGACTATTCAACACATTTTTCACATTTGGAATTTTTACTTTATCATTAATAATTTCAAATCCGTGTTCTTCCATTCTTTTTTCCAATCTCTTTTTGATTCATTTTTCCTTCTTTTAATCAACTCTCTATTTCTATCAATATTACGTCTTATATGTTCAATTTCGGTAGATAATATGGTACTACATCTCTGATAATCTACATCAAACTTTTTACCGCCTCTTTTGTTAATGTACATAAATATACTTTTACATACAAAAAATACCCAGTAAATTATAATTCCTAAGTATAAAAATTATCCAACCATATCCAAAAGGATTAGGATACTGTGTTCACCAATGATAACAATGGTGGAAGAGAATACTTAGTATATATATGAGAAACCACCGAAAATAAAAATAGATTGAAACAATTACAGTAAAGATGACGATGATAATAGATGGATATATATAACTTGTGAAATATGTGAAGTTCATTGAAGTATTTGTTGGAAACAGTCCTGTTTGCAAAATGACAAAGTTCAGTTGTGGTATGAGGTAAAAGATTTGATGGAAACAGTATTTTATTACAAACTTCTATCAAGTCATCAGATATTACTCTCCAATTGGTAATAATGATGTACCTTACCAGTATGCAATTGGTAAGAAGTATATAATGTCATTTATTTATCTGTATGGATATATCAAAAAAATATTTCTGGAATTGGAAAAGTGTAAAAAAAGTGTCGGGTTAAAATATATATATTTTTAATATTCATATAATCAAATGGAAGTTAGTGATTTTATAAATAACTGTAAAGATAAACATCTGAGAATATCAGATGTAAAACAACTACAAATCGGCGACAATCTTGACGTTGTTATTTGGGACAGAAATTATGAGGAATATTGGATATGGGATAATGCTAAACAAAATCAACATTATGATCCACAAACATTCTTCAAAGCCAACAGATGCACTCTGAAGTACTTAGGAGACATGAAATGGAACATAACTATGGGTTGGGGCGAAACATTTGAACATCCTGTTCATTTAGATCTTAGCAACACTCCAAAAACAAATTGGAATTGGATGCCAATAAACTTTGACGAAAGAGCTTATGAACCAACCAATGATGGTAAAGTCCACATAACAACGGAAATTGGTGAGAAAGGAGACGATTGGACAGAACAACATATCCATTGGACAGAGTTCCCTGATGATACAAGAGTTGGGTGGCGTGGACCTATTATGAGATGGTCAGATCTTGAATCACAACCAAATGTTTATTGGAATGAAGAAAGTTTGTAATAACAATATTTAATTATTGATTACATGAAAGCAATTCGTCTAATCAGTTTTGTTGTATTTATATTTCTAAAAAGTCTCAATAAAAGTACCAAGAATTTCCTATCTTGATGTATATTATGATTACCTCCTCCTTCTTTATTATGAATTGACCAAGAATATCCTTTCACATATTTTTTACCTCTCATATAAAAATCTATTCCATCAATAAAAACATCTTTAAATTGTGAACGGTTTTTTAATAAATTTATCATAAAAACATAAATTATAGTGGGTGCTCTTTCAAATTTCACATGTAAAAGACCAATCTTAATCCCACGTTGTTGTCTTATTCTTATTATTTTTTTTTCGGGAAATAATCTTTTTATTTTACGATAATTACATGAATAACAGATAATAAATTTTATATTTGAATTATTTATTTTCCTTGCTGATATCCAATCCATTGCTTTAGCTGTAACATGATTTAGAAGCAACATATCACATCTTTTATTTGATATAGAACTATTCATAAAATTATTAGTTCTTATAACATAATCGAAATTATAGAGAAACTCATCTGTTGGTTGATTTTTTGCTGGACCAACTATTATTATTTTTTTTCCATCAAATATATCTTTCATATAAATTGCAAAATATAAAAAAAAATGTCCATTAAACTATATGCCAAAGTGTAAAAATGATCCCAATAGATCATACAAAGGAACTGAACCAAGTCCAAAAGGATTAGGTTACTGTGCTCATTCAATGAAAGTTGGAGACAAGAAGAAAGGTAAAGATGGTAATATGTGGATTATCAAAAAAGTTAAAAATGGAAGTAAGAGATGGATGAAGTATAAAACAGAATCAACATCCAAACCAAATTGCAAAGATTTCGTTCTTTACAAAAAAGAGACCAAAAGTTGGTTCAGTAGGTATGCAACAATATCACACATAATGGGTTTAAAAGGTCCAGAGGAAGATACAATCTACAAATTTATTTCTTACAATAAATTCGAAGACAAACCAACAAAGATTCCAAAAGGTTACAAAAAAAGTAAACTAAACAGCAAACATATAAATGATTATTACTGTGGTTCAAAAAAGGTTCTCCAAAAGGATAATGAAGAGTTCAAAAAGATTAAACACACAGGTTACAAGAGATACTACACTCATAACAATGGTGGTAGAGAGTATCTTGTATATTTGGGTAAAAAGGATGCTTATATATATGAGAAACCACATAAGATGGAGATAGATTGGAACGATTACAGTAGAGATGACGATGATAATAGATGGATGTATATAAAACTTGTGAAACATGTGAAATTTATTAAAGCATTTATTGGAAACAGTCCTGTTTGCAAAATGACAAAGTTCAGTGGCGGTATTGGCAAAAGATTCGATGGAAACAGTATTTTGTTACAAACTTCTAAAAACAAATATGTTTATATTGGAAGTATGATCGAAGATATAGAAATTGATGATCAAGTCATCAGATATTACTCACCTGTTGGTAATAATGATGTACCTTACCCATATGCAATTGGTAAGAAGTATATAATGTCATTTGTTTATCCTTATGGTTACATATCAAAAAAGTATTTTCCAGGAATTGGAAAAGGTGACAGAATATACGATTACAATTTTATGTATGATTATGATCCTTTCTTTATTCCTTTTGGAAAGAAGAAGAGTAGATATAAGATTTCAATAGAGGAGTTCGATGAAATCAGGAAGAAACCTCTCAGTGATATATCAACAGACACGGTCAAGACATTGGCGAAGATGTTCAATGTTATTTCAAGTGGTTCGAAGAAGGAGGTTGCAGAGAATATTAAGAAGGTTAGAGGGGTTATTGTCAGTAGTGATTTGACAGATTGATCATTTATCTGTGAATCCATACACTTCATCACATTTCAAACACTTCCAATACATTTATTGCCCTTGGTAATTTAAAATGTCTTTTTATCTATCATGACAAACGTTTAGTAAATTGGATAAAATATCTAATAATAAACAAATGTTAAAATCAAAAACAAATGAAATTAAAAAAATTTCTTACAAAAAAATAAAAAATGAGGAAATTTATAAACTAAATATTTCTTGGGAACAATTATTATTAGAATTTAAAAAAGGTAAATGCCCAATCGAATTTCCAAATTATAATTTTATGTGGAAATGTAAACCAGAAAAAGATTTATCTGAAAAAGTGGTATATAAATTTATTAAAACAACTTTTTCAAAAAAGGATATTCCAAAAAATCAACTTTGTACACAAATACAAAATATTACTTCCTTTAAAACATACTTTAACAAAGCTAAATCAAGTCAAAAAATATTATGTTTTCCAAATTTAAGGAATAATATATTAATGATTGTTCCGCTGCCTCAAAAACAAAAAAATGGTGACTATTTAGATTTTTCATCCATTCATCCCTTTTTAAAAAATGCAAATGAATCAACTAAAAAAAATTTGTGGAAAAAAATTTATGAAATCTTTGTTAAATTAAAAAATAGTGAAAATTTAATTACTTTAAGTACTGATGGTCATGGTGTATCTTTTTTACATATTCGATTGGCTGATTATACTAAACGTAAGGATTATGGATATACAAAAAAAACTTTGGATAAATTATTTCCTTTATAGAAAATATAAGCAGATAATTTGTAATAAATTTTATTTTTTTAGATGCAAATATATTTTAAGATTAGATTTATATATGATAATATAATGGTTCTTGAACTTACAAGGTGATGATGGTATCGGACACTTTACAATAAGTGTATTTGATAATGAATATGTGGCTATTGGTGTCTCTCGACATTACAACAACAGTTTTCTGGTCAAACACATGAAGATCAATTGAAATAGCACCACCATATTTTTCCAATCACAATGGTGAATCATTGTTCAATATCGATTTTGAAAATGATAGATTCACCCTTGGTGGTAATTGTAGAATTTGCTATTCGTATTCAAAGAATAAGGAACAAATAGATAACTTTATGAGATTTATGCTTGGTAGTATCAAATAAAAAATAAACTTAACAACTTTTCCATTAACTATACTTATATCATATTTGAAAAAACACGGTTCTATAAAGGTAATATCGCTTTATCATTTTACAACAAAAGAAAATTTAGATAAAATTAAAAAGTGGGTTATTTGTTTCCACATCTATCAATTATGGGTAAAGGTATTTATTTTGTAATAAATATGGATAATAAATTATTACAAAAAAGAAAACAAATAACAATGTTTGGAGATTATGTAATTGAATTAGACAAAAAAATTTTAGTTGACAGAAAAGATTATGTGATAAGAGAAGCATTTAAGGAATATGATTTGGAATTGTTTGGAGGGAAGATAGTTTTTAACAAGAAAGATAACAAAAATTTGAATAAAGTTTTGAAAAAACTAACTCTGTTAAATGAAGTTGTTTTTAGTAATAAAATATCATTAAAAAAATATTTGAAAAATATTTATAAGGTTAAATTTGGTGAAAAAATTAACGATACATCATTAGTTAAAATATAATTTATGAAACAACTTCACTGTTATGGTAGACAATAGTATAGATCATGTACTGTTTCTCTTTGATTATTTAGCATTATAAATATACTATTGATAGTTGCTGGACTTTAACTAGATAAAATTGGCGATATAATCTATAAAAAATGGAAAAAATTTATTGCGAAATATCTTGTCAACTTTGACTCTAAATATTTGACGTTCATGATGTTTTTTTACAAAAATTACAAGATTATGATCATAACCGTATACAGGCATATCATCTCCATCATGAGAACTCAAAAGATTCATTTCACTATTTATATAATATATAGTTTTACATAATACTAGACTGTGGTATTTTTTACGTAACTCTTTTCTGAGTAGCAAAGTTAAATCTATGAGATATGTATTATTTACATACATATCGTTCAACCATTTATTTTCCTCTTTTGACATAAACACATTTTTTGATACAAAATTTTTCAATTCGAAATGTCCATAGAATTCCCACGGTAATGATGCAATATCACCCATTATTAATCTATATGTATGGTCTCCATACTCAGCTCGACAAGACTCATATGATTGGTCTTTAATAGGATATATTTGAATACATTTATTCGGAAATAAAAGATTCTGGACACAATGATAATCATAACGAATGTTCACAGAATCTGGAATTTGTGTACCTTTACGTAGAACATATATGTTTATTGTATTATGGGTTTGATTAAGTGAGGGTTTGAACTCTTTTTTTATTCTACTCTTTGTATGTAGAAAGAGTGGTATCTCTTCCAAATCAGTAACTTTTAAATGTGCAGTGTGTCTATGCATATAGCCCCAAATATTACAATGAAATAAACTACCTACAAATTTTCTATGATCCTTAAAATTACGTATCACGTAGAATAGATCACAGGTTGTTCTATTATCAACATCCAATAGTTTTTTAGACATGATTACCAATCTTTGACTACATCCATCCAATATTATTTTCACTTTTTTAATAAAAAAAATGAATAATATTCACCCATCTTATTACATAACATTGAGTTGACCATGTCTACTCAAGTAATTAACGACATACCAGATGAAATTCTGACAATTTTTGGAAATTATATGCCTGCACATGAAGATGAATCAAATTGTGAACACAGTTATGAGTTCTATCCATGTATAGGACATCTCTGTACAAAGTGTCATATCGCTTACGGCATTGAATGTGTGAAACCAGGTTGTGACGTTCACCATTGCAAAAAGCATGTGTTGAGTTATCCAACATTTTGTGACCGAACATTTGCTGATGTTGTGGAGGATATGACTGATGATATCTATCTTCTGAATTTGGCTCATGATGGTGTGACAGAAGGAACGGATGAGGATGTCCGAAAAGTACTCGCGTTTCCATCTTTGAAGGTTGTTGAGTATTGTGGATACTACACTGCGGAAAATGTTTGGAATATCTTCGAAGAGGAGCAGTACAAACACATTGAGTTTGTTGAGAAATTATGATCTTGACAATAAAAATTGATTTTTATATTATAAAGAAGTAACAATTATTGGTTATAATCATGACTATTGTACTTGGAAAGGTTATTCCTTCAGATAGGCTATACGAACTTATTAAAAAGAGTGGTGTTTGTCCGAATTTGATTAAAGACATTGAAAAAACATGCAGAAGGAGACTTGCAGAAAGCAATAAGGTTAGTATTGAGCTTTATCAATATAAAGCTTT
>Ga0180433_10002389_pt1 | contig 28998 bp, 24 predicted proteins | sample SS_ome_8_FD_132980 | JGI IMG/M metagenome (GOLD analysis project Ga0180433, IMG submission 132980) | Hypersaline lake sediment archaeal communities from the Salton Sea, California, USA - SS_1_D_1 metaG | ecosystem: Environmental > Aquatic > Non-marine Saline and Alkaline > Hypersaline >... | reverse complement strand
TATCGTCGCGTCAGTCGTGTGTTTCGTCATGTGGGGCCGGTGGCGGAGACGCTGGGGGGGCTGACATTGATTGCGATTGGTATCCGCGTATTGATCGCGCACCTCAAGTAATCGTCCTGCGGATGACCGATCAGCACACAGCTTGCGATTTGGGCGTATCTGCGCACAATAGAAAGCGGTTTTGGCACCGAACGACTTGAAGGAGTTTGACCATGGCTGGGCTGAAAGGGAGCAAGACGGAAAAATATTTGTTGATGGCATTTGCGGGCGAATCGCAGGCGCGAAATCGGTACACCTATTTTGCTAGTCAGGCGAAAAAGGACGGGTACGTGCAGATTGCCGATATTTTCGAGGAGACCGCGAACCAGGAAAAAGAACACGCGAAACGTTTTTTTAAGTTTCTCCAAGGCGGGGATGTGGCGATTCAGGCCACCTTTCCGGCCGGCGTGATCGGTACGACGGCGGAGAATCTCAAGGCGGCTGCCGGCGGCGAGCACGAGGAGTGGGAGACGCTTTATCCGGGGTTTGCCAAGGTGGCGCGGGAAGAGGGTTTCGAGTCGATCGCCAAGATGTTTGAAGCGATTTCGGTAGCGGAGAAGCAGCACGAGAAGCGTTACCTGGGTCTGCTGGCCAACATCGAAGCGGGTACGGTGTTCAAGAAGGATAAGAAGGTCGTATGGCGTTGCCGAAACTGCGGCTACCTGCACGAAGGCGAAGAAGCCCCCAAGGCATGCTTGGCTTGTGCCCATCCGCAAGCCCACTTTGAGCTGTTGGCGGAGAATTGGTGATGGTGGTGCTGAAGGGTAGGCGTTGTCGTGGCGTACATGGTTTGCCAGGCAACGCGTAAACGTGATGGCGTACTTGCTGGCCGTTGATCTTGGCTTGCGGACGGGTCTTGCATTGTATGGGCAGGATGGACGGCTGGTCTGGTATCGGTCTCAGCATTTTGGAACGGCAGCGACGCTTCGTCGTCGGGTTCGAGGCCTGCTTAGCGAGTGGCCGGACTTGACGTGGTTGGTCTTGGAAGGTGGGGGCAGGTTGGCGGAGATCTGGGAACGCGAAGCACAACGTTACGCGATTGACGTCAAACGCATCAGTGCCGAAGTGTGGCGAAAGCAGTTGCTTTATCCACGCGAGCAACGGAGTGGGTTGCAAGCGAAACAGAACGCGGACGAGCTGGCCCGGCGAGTGATCGAATGGTCGGGTGCTTCGCGGCCAACTTCGTTACGTCATGATGCAGCGGAAGCCATCCTTGTGGGTTTGTGGGGGGTATTGGACAGGGGATGGTTGCAGCATTTGCCGAACGATTTGCGGCGATAACGGTTGGTGCTGGAGATGGGTTTGCGATGGTATTTACTTTTCAGTTTCTAAAGGGGAGTGTCATGATAGCGCGTAAATGTAATAGGCATACCAAAATCGCGATGATGCTGATGGTGTCGGTTGTTGCTTGGGACTTTAGCGGACTGACGGTTGCGAAGGCGGCTGACAACGCGAAGACAGCTGACAAAGGGAAGGCAACGGCCGCAAGGCCGAACATCCTGTTTGTGTTTACGGACGATCACGCTTCCCATGCCATTAGTGCGTATGGTTCGAAGATCAACAAAACGCCGAACATTGATCGCCTTGCCAATGAAGGTATGCTGTTTCGCAATTGTTTTTGTACGAATTCGATTTGTGCCCCCAGTCGCGCGGTCATTCAGACGGGTAAGCACAGCCACCTCAATGGCGTGATCAACAATCGTGTTCATTTTAATGGCGATCAGCAGACGTTTCCTAAGTTGCTTCAGAAAGCAGGTTACCAGACGGCGATGGTCGGCAAGTGGCATCTCAAGAGTGAGCCACGGGGCTTTGATTACTGGGAGGTACTGCCCGGTCAAGGCGACTATTACAATCCGAACTTTCGAACACCGGCGGGTCGGGTTCGACGTACGGGTTATGTCACGGATGTCATTACGGATCTTGCCCTTGATTGGCTCAAAGAAAAGCGCGACCCCAGCAAGCCTTTCATGATGATGTATCAACACAAAGCCCCGCATCGAAGCTGGTGGCCTGGACCTAAGCATTTGACGATGTATGACGATGTTACGATACCAGAGCCGGCGACATTGTTTGATGATTATGCGAATCGGACGAGTGCGACCCAAACGCAGAAAATGACGATTGCCAACCATATGGCCCTCGCGACGGATCTCAAGGTTCCACCGGGGGGTGAGTTGCCCAAATGGGATAAGGAGGCATGGAGTGGGCGATATAAGCGATTTACGGAAGAGCAGCGCAAAGCGTGGGATGCCGCCTATGGCCCGAAGAATGAGGCTTTCAAGAAGGCGAATTTACAGGGTAAAGAGCTCGTTCGATGGAAGTATCAGCGATACATCAAAGATTACCTGCGTACGATTGCGTCGGTGGATGACAATCTTGGGCGTGTTCTTGATTATCTCGACAAGACAGGCTTGGCGGATAATACCGTCGTGATTTATAGCTCCGATCAGGGGTTCTATTTGGGCGATCACGGATGGTACGACAAGCGGTGGATGTATGAGGAATCGTTGCGTATGCCGTTCATTGTGCGCTGGCCGGGTAAGATTAAACCGGGTTCGGTGGATAAACACTTAGTGCAGAACCTTGATTTTGCGGAGACGTTTCTCGATATCGCGGGCGTCGAAGTACCTGACGATATGCAGGGTCACTCGCTTGTGCCGTTGTTAGAGGGCAAGTCGCTCGCGGACTGGCGCCAGTCGATTTACTACCATTACTATGAGTTCCCTGGTGCGCACAGCGTTCGTCGGCACTATGGTGTACGTACGGACCGCTACAAGCTGATCTACTACTACGAAATCGATGAATGGGAATTGTTTGATCTCGAAAAAGATCCGGATGAATTGAAGAGTGTGTATGACGATGCTGCCTATGCTGAGACCGTCAAGGACCTCAAAACGGAATTACAGCGTCTGCGCGGGCACTATAAGGATACAAACCCAGGGTAATGCGTGTGGTGGTTAGGCGTGTAGGACGCCGGTATTGCCGCATGTTCTGAGTGGGCGGTGGTGTGTGGCATTTCGATGGCTGTGTGGACAGGAGTGTTCTATGCGGTTTTTGGTTGCTGTGATGCGAGGTCTGCTTGGGCTTTTGTTGCCGATCGGCAGTGTACTTGCGGGCGCGACGGCTCCTCCGGACCTGCCCGAAGCTGAGAAGGCGATCCAGAATGACGTCGATCATTGGGGGGTTGCCTTTGCCGATCAGTTCCGCGCGTTCAAAAATCAATTCGATACTTTCGAAAAAAAGGCCGGTCAGGGATCACTTGATTATGTGCTTGGTGTAGAGACATCGCTACGCAAAACCTTCCCCACGAAGTATTGGTTCAAAGGCCAATTCGCAAACGAAGTCGAATTGCGGGCCGGTCGCAACGAGTCGGAAGCCTTTCAGCTGGCCATCATGCCGAAAGTCGGGTTTGAACTGAATGATGTTCAGGTAAATGTTTCCGACTTCGTCAAGCGAGGTGAAGGAAACGCGTCGGTAACGATTCCTGCGGATGCTTTCAAGTTATGGCGGGTTGGGTTTATTGAAACCAAGCAACCACGTTATCCGACGCGGTATGTTGGGCTTTGGCCTGATCCCTTGATGGAGCTGGAGCCGTTTTCGATCGGCGGGGTCGATCTGGGGCTCATCTGGTGCGAGATTAAGGTGCCGGCTGAGGCGAGCCCGGGTGACTATCGTGGGACGATCACAGTACGGGCTTCCAACTCGCACGAACTTAAGCTGACCGTCAAGTTGCACGTCTGGGATTTCGTGCTTCCGGACCGGGTTCCGATGCCGATGCTGGCTTGGACCAGGCCTCTGCGCGATGAGCAGTACTATCCCTACTGCGAGCTCCTTCTGAGTCACCATGTCGATCCCATTCGTATGGGTTTTATCAAGGACCCCCAAAAACGCGACGAGGTTTTGGAGTTTTGTTTCAAACGTGGCTTGACCTATTTCGAATGTATGCGCTCGAAGAACGAAGAGAAATTCAAGGCTTACTATGAGCACATCAAAAGCAAAGGTTGGTTGGATAAAGCGATCATTTATGGTGGTCGCGACGAACCGCTCAAGGAGCAATTTGAAGAGATTGTAGTTCCGTATGCAGAGAAGTTACGAAAGAACTTCCCAGGTATCCAGATCTTTCTTGCTTCGCAATATTATGAAGGGATGAAGCGGGGTTGCGATTTTCTGCTGTTGGATGTTTCGACCAATTTTCATTCATGGCTCGAGGCCGGCCGACCCGGCAAGCAGCAGCTCTGGTGGTATTTCTGTAACTTGCCGATCCAGGCGGAATTCGAACGTCCCCTGTCGGATGCCCCTTTGATGGTGACTGATCGTGATGCGATCGAACATCGCGTGGTTTACTGGATGGCGCACCATTACGGCGTAAAGGGCATGTTTGTGTATGGCGGGAGTCTTTGGCCCAAGGGCAATGAAAACTGGCCGGCGGAGCCCTTCAAGGTCAACGAGTCGCTACCCTATCCTTACGGTGGCATTCATAACGGTAACGGATTTGTCATCTATCCGGGGCCAAGGCCTAGCATCCGTCTCAAGAATATTCGTGACGGTGCGGAGGACTATTGGTATTTGACGCAGGTGGCGAAGTTGGCGCAATCAAGCGATTACGCGAAGGGTGCACAATCATTGCTGGATCAACTCAGGCCGACGGTGTTTGTGGATACGCACTATTTCAATCGCCGACCGGAAGTCATGTTGGACTTCCGTGACCGATTAGGACATTTCATTGAACAGGCGTCACGAAGCCGGTGACGCGGGCCTCATTTTGATCGCGTTTTTCAGTTGCAAAACGCGAAAGTGTGCGGGTGTGAATCATGTTCTTTCTTTCATGGTGAGCCCAAAAGAAAAGCCTCCCAGCCGGATACCGACCGAGAGGCTTCTTTGAATCTCATTTTGCTTGCGTCGAGGGTCTTGCAACTAGGCGACCCGGCGACGTCGCATCATGGTCAGACCACCCAGGCCGAGCAATATAAGCGATGCAGGCTCAGGGACGTAGGTGTAGATGACGGTGACACAACCCGCGGCTGTGGCCGGCGAGACGGCCCACTCGATACCGCTGATGCCACCGAAGTCCGCCCACTGTGTCACATCCACGTCGATGTCGTAGGTCCCCGTACCTTTGTATGGACCGAACAACGTGGAAGCGATCAGGCCGGAATCGAAGTCGCATTGCAGGGTGCCGCTGTACTGCATCCCGTCAGGAGGTGTTGGGTCAAAATCTTCGGCGCCGTCACCGTCATTGCCGCCCAAGCTGAAGCTGTCGGAATAGATGGCAGCGAGTTCGGCCGTGACCGGTTGGAATGAGCTGTTCAGCAAAGAAACATCCGTTGACGAGATGTCACCTTTGGCTCCGAATTCGAGTGTGCCGGCAGCAGCACTTTCGCCGTCATTGTCGAGAATGAATTGCCCACCGTCGACCTGGAGCTGGAACTGAACCTCAACTGACAAAAGCGTCAGCGCCCCTCCCTGATCGTCGAACTGGTCAAAAGGCAGCGTTCGCGTCAGGTTGGGTGTGCCGCTGAAGCTTTCGGCTTGTGTAATCGTTAAAATGGGTGCCGCGTAAGAAGCTGAACAGAATACCGTTACCAGTATCCCCACAATGCCCACTTGGATCGCACGTTTCATCCGTTTTCCCCTCCTAAGCATTCTCGGCGAGAATAGCCTCACATTCTGTCTCAGACATGATTCATGGGTAGAGTGGAACAGCCATAGACTATGCGCTTCTTCCCCATGTCATTGCTTGTATCCTACGCCGGAGGAGAAGAAATGTCAAAGAAATATTTGCGTATAAAATCTTTATTAGGATGAAGTTATGGGACTCGTATCGTCAGTTTGTCCATATAGGTCGCCTATTGGGGCGGCCCTTTGTCTCTCTCACTGCAAAAAGAGGAACGAATGAGTAGGATATTCTTGATACTGGAATTAGTTCAAAATCGCTTTTTGTTCGTCGTTCACTCATTGGTACAGAAGATGTTTCCCAATTCGCCCGGTACTACACATTTCTTGAAGGTGTCAAATTTCGACGTCACGTTATTATAGGTAAATGGCTATCGTGGCTTGGCCGGCTCGATGTGGACCAGGACATCGGCAATAAGTGGGTTTGTGCGTCGGACGGCATTTTTGACGTCGTGTGCGATTGCGTGTCCGTCGTGTACGGATATGTGCCCATCGACTTCAACGTGGATATCGACATAGAGATCGAATCCCATCTTTCGGACATAGCATTTTTCCAGCCCTGCGACGCCTGCAACCTTGGCGGCGGCTTGTCGGACGCTTGCTTCGACTTCGGGATGCGGAGCGGCATCCATAACCTCCGCGAGAGCGGGTCGCATGAGTCGGCAACCGTTGAATACGATCACGAAGGCGGCGAAAAGGGCGGCCCAGTCGTCGGCACTTTTGTAACGTTCGCCGCCGAGCACGGCGATGAGGATTCCCAGAAAGGCAGCGGCCGATGTAAACGCATCGCTACGATGGTGCCAGGCATCGCTCTTGACGGCGGTGCTGTCGATGTCCTCTCCAATCTTGATAACCCATCTGAAGAGGCTTTCTTTCGTGATAATGACGCCGAGGAGTACGGCAAGCGTCCATGACGCCGGTGCGTAATGGGGGGAAACGATTTCGCGGATACTCTGTATAGCGATGCCGATGGCGGCCACGATCAGCATAATGGCGACGGCGAGGCCTGCCAGGGGTTCGGCCTTTCCGTGGCCGTACGGATGGGAATTGTCAGGAGGTATGGAGGCGATACGCAAGCCGCTCCAGACGATCAAGGAGCTGGCGACGTCCGCTGCCGACTCGATCCCATCCGCGACGAGGGCATAGCAGTGGCCGACAATCCCAGCGATCATCTTGACCGCTGCCAGAAGCAGGTTGATCACCACGGCAAACAGGGCCGATTGCCTGCCTTTCTTTGAATGGCGATCTCGTGTGGGCTGTGGGGTCATTGGAGTCTTTTGATTTTTTGTGCTGTTTCGGTTTTCATCGCCAGGCGATTGAGGTCAGTGGCGAAATCCTTTCCATTGCGTTGGGGCGTTGGTTCAGGCTGCATTCGTTTTCCGGTCGCGTCTGTTTTTCGGTTCCATTCTCATTCTCTCATTCGGGCAGGGTTTCCCGCAAGATCGGGAGTAGTCCCTTGCCGGGGATAGACTCCTGGTCGGCGGTCCAGCTACCGGTCAGGAAGCGCCCTTTGGGCTGGTCAAGAATCGTCATGGAATCAAGGCGATTGGCCGGGGATCTCAAGGCTTGGTGATACCGGTTGTACGCGGCAGTCGCGTCCGTAGCATTGACGTATTTGACGATCCAGATGAGGTTTGGCGGCTCATCTTGGGCCACGGGGACGGCGGCTACGGAAAGGGTCGTGTCGCCCGTGAGGCCGAGACGTCGATCCATATCTCTTGGTCTGATTTGTTTTAGTATCTTGTTCTTGGTTACCGTCAACGCGCTACTGCGACGTACGACCCAGACTTTGCAGGCATCACGTCGGTCGCGAGGCACCGCTTGCAAGAGTAGCGGTGGATCACCCGCGGGAAAATTGAACACGATCGCATCGAACAGCCGCTGGCATGCCATCCAGTCTTCGCTGTTGTCTGGGCTGCAGCCGGTAAATTCCACTTCGATGTACGCTTCACCTTGCCAGGCGGCAAGGACCGGTTGGGTTGCCGAGCCCCTGGCGGCTCGGATGCTTCCGTCGGCAGACCGTAGCTTGCCGGGTTGGGCGTTGAGCACGCTGAAGATGCCGAACGCGTCCGCGGGGCTTGCCGCTTCGATCAGGAACACTCGACCCGTGCCGTGCTTGTTCTGGTATGCGCAATGTGCAACGCGGCGGATATGGAACGTCTCGATGGTTGAACGTTGGGCGTTATTTTTGATGAAACGAGTAAGTTGCTCCACACCGGCGACGCGGATCGGCTCGGATTTCACCCAGCCGCGTAGTTCGCTCGTTTTGGGGAGCGACCGAGGTGCGTCGGGATCGTCCTGGCTATCCACACCTTGGGGAGGTGCTTGCGGAGGTTGGATCGATTCGTTGGCGGCTTGGGATCGCGATTGGGTGCCGGCTTGCTGCGACACCGTTTGTGGACTGGCGGTCTCCGAGGCGGCGGTACTGGGTTCGGCGGTGGGTGTTTCTTCGCGGCAAGCGGGCAGAAGCAGGGCGGGACTCAACAGTACAGCGATGAGCCATGCTTGTTCGAGCAAGGAGGCGCTGTACGTTTTGCGTATCCTTTGTTCGCCGATTCTAGTTGGAACATCATGTTGTGACATGGAGATACTCCGCTGCAGGATTGACATCCGACCGGTCCGCCTTCACTGGAAACCAGAATTGTAGCGAGCTAGGCGGGGGGCGTCGAGGCGGTTCGAGTTCGATTGAGCGAGGGTTGTGGGAAAAGGATATAATAATGCGGGGATTGTGGGCAGGTGACCGACTGGATCGATCGTTTTTTGACGTCTGTGCTCATCAGGTTGTCTCTGTGAAAGATTGAGGAGCCTTTGATGGCGCTACAACTTAAGAGCCTCCTGGAACAGCATACGATGCTATCGGCTGCCGAGCTGGTGCATGATGAGGGAGGGGGCGTCGTACGTTGCGTGGCCTGCGGACACCGTTGTCGAATCGCTGATGGTAAGGCGGGCGTTTGCCGGGTCCGTTTCAATGGGGGTGGCGAGCTCCACGTGCCGGCAGGGTACGTGGCTGGGCTGCAAATCGATCCGATTGAGAAGAAACCGTTCTACCATGTCTTGCCGGGGCGCGATGCGTTGTCGTTCGGCATGCTTGGGTGCGACTTTCATTGCTCGTATTGTCAGAATTGGGTGAGCAGTCAATCGCTTCGTGACGACAAGGCGATGGCGATGCCGCAGATGTGCAGTGCGGAGCGGATCGTTGAGTTGGCGGTGGAGCATGAGACGCCCATGATGGTCAGCACCTACAACGAGCCGTTGATCACGGCGGACTGGGCGGTTGAGATTTTCAAACGTGCGCGTAAGCATGGGATTCTTTGTGGCTTCGTTTCCAACGGCCACGGTACGCCCGAGGTATTGCAGTTCATCCGTCCCTATGTGGACCTCTACAAAGTCGATCTCAAGTGTTATGACGACCGGAATTATCGCAAACTCGGCGGTACCCTGAAGAACGTACTGGATACGATCACGCGGCTGAAAACGATGGGGTTCTGGCTCGAGGTGGTCACCTTGGTGGTGCCGGGCTTCAACGACAGCGATGAGGAGCTAAGGAATATTGCGGAGTTTCTGGTGGGGGTTTCGCCCGACATTCCCTGGCATGTCACCGCCTTCCATCCCGATTACAAAATGACCGGCCCGCCTCGAACCCCCATTCACACGCTGATTCGTGCTTACGATATCGGGATTGAGGCGGGGTTGCGTTTTGTCTACCCGGGTAATTTGGCAGGGGGGGTGGGGGATCGCGAGCACACGCATTGCCCCTCTTGCGGCGAGCGGCTTATTACCCGGTCCGGCTTCTATGTAGAAGAGAACCGGATGATCGATAGCGGCCAATGTCCCAAGTGTCATTCCCCAATACCGGGTGTTTGGGAAGAAGACGCACCGGCGCGCAGTGGTCAGACGGGGCGTCCCAGGCCGGTTATTTTTTGATGGCCGCGGTGTGGGGCTCGGGTTTTCTTTTCAGGACATCATCGTTAAAATGGCGACCTCGTTCGTACGGGGCAGGTTCAGCGTGCTAGACGCAAGCGGTACAAAGAACCTTGCCCTCCATAGCCGCTGAAATCTCCCCGCTGAAGATGGATCGCCTTGTGGGTTCATCGAGAGCGATGAGTTGAATGACGGAGCCGACCACATTCGTTCTCCGCAGGTTGGGGTGCGTATGGAATATCCGTTCCTTTAGTACCGATCAACAGCCCAGCGCGCGAAGTTGACTAGATGCACAGGGAGGTAATTTTATGCCCAAGGACAAACGTATAGGAAGGCGTAGCCTGTTGAAGTCGTCGGCCACGGGGTTGGCGGCCGCCACGGCACTGCAAACCATCGCCCATTCCGGTTGTGCCGGCAAAACCGAGCAGGTTGCGGTCGGACCGAAGACCGGTCGTCGGCCCGATTACGCGGATCGTCTCACGCTCGGCTTGATCGGCTGCGGCGATTTGGGCGTCCGTCACCACCTGCGAAGGTATTTAGCGCCTGAGAAAGAGAAGTTTGGTTTCGATGTGGTGGCGGTTTGTGACGTTGATCGAAACCATCGTGACGAGGCTGCTCAGGTGGTTTTGGACCATACCGGTCGGCGGGTCCGCAGCTACCATGATTATCGCGATCTTCTCGACCGACAGGATATCGACGCGGTTGTCATTGTGGTGCCGGATCATTGGCATGCATTAGTTTCGATCGCCGCCATGGAAGCGGGCAAGGATGTTTATTGCGAGAAACCTCTGACATTGACGATCGAGGAAGGCCGTGCGATGGTGTCGGCCGCCCGGCGTTACGGTGCGGTTTTTCAGACCGGTAGCATGCAGCGATCGGATCTGCGGTTCCGCAAGGCATGCGAGTTGGTGCGCAATAACAAGATCGGCACGATCCACAAGGTGGAGACGTATATTGGCGGGATTGATGCGGGTGAATGGCAATTGCCGCAAACGCCACCCGCCGAATTGGATTGGGATTTCTGGCTCGGGCCGGCGCCGTACGCGGACTTTTCGCCCAATCGGTGTCATTATCAGTTCCGCTGGTATCAGGACTATTCGGGCGGCAAGATGACGGACTGGGGGGCTCACCATAACGATATTGCACAATGGGGACTCGGGACGGACGACACGGGGCCTGCCGAGGTGCAAGGCGAGGGTGTGTTTGATCCGACCGGCCCTCACGACGTGGCCCGCCGTTTCGAGGTTCGTTACAAGTACGCCAGTGGCGTCGAACTGATCTGCAGCTCAGAAGGTAAAGGCGGCTACGATAACGGGGTCAAATTCTACGGCAGCGACGGTTGGATTTTCGTCAACCGGGGGAAAATTGAGGCGTCGGACCTGAATGTTCTCCGTATGGAGCTGGGGTCGGATGACCTAAGGCTTTACAACACGGGGGAATCGAAAGACAACTGGATCAATCATTACCGCAACTGGATTGACTGCATCAAGACTCGGCAACGTTGTATCTGCGATGTCGAGGTGGGGCATCGTTCCGCCACGGTGTGTCACCTGGGGAATATCGCGATGCGCCTCGGACGCCCGCTGAAATGGGATCCTGTCAAGGAGCAATGTGTCGATGATGCGGTTGCCAACATGCTCGTTGGGAGACCGATGCGGGCCCCCTGGCATCTTTGATGTGTTTTTGAGAAACATCGATGGGAATCGACAAGGACGGATAGAGCGACGAACGAGAGGAATAACACGATGGAACAGATACAAACGAGCATGAAACGACTCTTCGAAGGTGATCCCCAAATCGTACGGGCCGCCTATGAAGCGTTGCTCGAGACGGTGACCGAGGTGACACAGTCGGGTAAGGAAGCGAAGCGAAGCGAGGTGGCTGCATTGCTGGCGGCTGAGCTTGACGTTGAAATCGAATACGGAAGAACGATGGGGGGTAAAGGGAAGCCGGCGATCCTCGATCCGCTGAACAAGATAATTCGTTTGCTGAGCTACGTTTCGACGGCGAAGGAAGTGCCAGCTTTGGCGAAAAGCATGAGGGACCTGAACCTGCGGGAGATGGCTCGCTTTGCTTTGGAACGCAACACATCGGATGAGGCGACGGCTGTCCTGATTGGGGCCTTGGACTTTGTCGGTCCTGTGTTTCGTGTCGGTGTCGTGAACTCGCTCGCTAAGCGCAGGGGCTCCCGTGTTGTTGCCGGTTTGCGAAAGGCGACAGGGGATAACGATCCCGAAGTGCGGCAAGCTGCGGTGGAAGCGCTTGCCAATTTCCCTGATCCTGCGAACGATGCGATTATCGCGAAAATGGCCCGTTGTGACTGTCGAAAGACGCGGGCGCGGGCGATCAAGGCTCGTGTTCGTCTGGCGGAAACATTGAACAACGCGGGGCAGAAGGGTGCAGCTCGGCAAATCTATCGGGCGATTCAAGGAAGCAACGCCGATGCTCCGCAGAAAAAGGCGGCGGGAATAGGGCTTAAGGCATAGAAGCAAGTTCGAGGTGGGAAATAGTGAGCGGTAAGGAAATTCTGTTTAAAGCGTTGCGCGACGAGAAGACGTTCCGACCCGCCTGGGTTCCTTTTGTGGGCGTTCACGGCGGCAAGATCATTGGTGCGTCCGCCAAGGATTATCTGCATTCAAGCGACCTGATCGTGCAGGGGCTGATGAAGGCTTGCGAACTTTATCGTCCCGATGGGCTCCCAGTCGTCTTTGATCTGCAAATGGAGGCGGAGGTTCTCGGTTGTGGGATGAAATGGGCTGAGGAGACTCCGCCGGCTGTGACCTCGCACCCGCTAACGACGGCGACGCTTTCGGACTTGCCGGTCTTTGATACGTGCAAAGGGCGTTATCCTCTTGTGGCGGATGCCCTGCGGACGCTGAAAGCACGGGTGGGTGACGCGATTGCGCTGTACGGTTTGATCACCGGTCCCTTCACGCTGGCCCTGCATCTGATGGGAACGAATATCTTCTTGAAGATGTACGACGAACCGGATGCCGTCAAGGAGGTGCTGGAGTTTTGTGTTTCCGTGTGCCGCAAGACCTCCACGTTCTATGTGGAAAATGGTGCCGATGTTGTCGCCGTCGTCGATCCGATGACGAGCCAGATTTCTCCGGATCATTTCGAGGAATTTGTGACGACCTATGTCAACCAAGTCTTCGCGCACATACGCGACGAGGGTGCGTACTCGTCGTTGTTCGTGTGCGGAAATGCGACACGTAACCTGGTGCACATGTGTGCCTCGCAGTGTGATAATGTTTCGGTGGACGAGAATATCTGTCTGGAGACGCTGCGTGAACTCGCGCAAAACCAGAAGAAGTCGTTCGGCGGAAACTTGAAGCTGACGACGGTGTTGCTTCTGGGTACGGAAAGCGACGCCCGACGTGATGCGCTGCGATGCATGGACGTGGGAGGGGAAGCGGGTTTCATTCTCGCTCCCGGATGTGATTTACCTTATAAGACACCGGAGAAAAATCTCCAAGCCGTTGCTGAAATCGTGCACGACGAATACCAAAGGGAGGTGGCCCGGGTTGCTTCGCAGGAGGTGCCGCTGAAGGTTTTTGAAAATGTTGAGCTGCCCGACTACAACAAAGAGAAGCGGGTGATTGTCGATGTCGTCACCCTTGATTCAGCCTCATGTGCACCTTGTCAGTATATGGTCGATGCGGTGGAAAAGGCAGCGGACGCGCTGGGGGATAAGGTCGTGGTTCGGGAGCACAAAATCACGACGCATAGCGGATTAGGGCACATGGCCAAATTGAGCGTCGGTCAAATTCCCACCATCTGTATCGACGGTGAAGTGGAGTTTCCCTCAATCATTCCGGACATCAAGACCCTGGTCGAAGTTCTTCAAAAGAAGGTCGAGGAAAAGGAACATTCATGATCCCGCTGAGCCTTATCACGGGCTTTTTAGGGAGCGGCAAGACGACGCTTCTTCAGGCGATGGTGGATCGTTATCAGCAACATCGGCTGGCCTACATCGTGAACGAATTCGGGGCGGTTGATGTGGATGGACAGCGGTTGCAGCTTTCCGAGCAGCAGCTTGTGCGGATCCCCGGCGGCAGTATTTTCTGTCGATGTATGGCCGGCGAGTTCATTCAGGGGCTGCAGACCATTCCCAACGATTGTGCGGACTCGGATGGACGGCTTGATGGCGTTATTGTCGAAGCGAGCGGCATTGCTGATCCCAACGTGATTGTCGAGATGTTACGGGAAACGCGGTTGGATCGTGTTTATGAACTCCGAACGATCGTCAGTGTCGTCGATCCGGGGAGTTTCCTGAAGCTCATTCATACGTTGCCCAATATTATCGCGCAGGTGAAGGCGTGTCAGTTGGCCGTCGTGAACAAGGTGGACTTGTACGGCGAGGATGAGATTGAACGGGCTGAACAAGAAATCGCGCGAATCAATCCCGCTGCCCGGACGAGCCGTGCACGGTATTGCCAGGTGGATATCGATGTTTTTGAGAGCGTGGCATGTCAGGATCTGAAAGGGGATTATGCTGCTTGTGCAGATCCGAATTACGTGACGGAAGTCGCCACGGTCGAAAAGCCCATCGATGTCGAACGTATGCGGGCTGAGTTGTGCCCCATACAAAGTATGGTTTATCGCGTGAAGGGTTTTGTGCCGACCACCCATGGCTGGCTGTACGTGGACATGTCGTCCAGCGGCTTGATGACGCGGCCAGCATCTGATCCCGGCAAGCCGGGCTCTCTGGTTTTTATTGTCCGGCCCGAAGCTCAACAACGGATCAAGGCGTTTGTCACGAAGCTGACGCGTGGTGAATTTGCGATGGCGTCGGGTCGCGAGTCCGGGATGTAGCGGTTGTCTTGAACGGTTCGGAGCGGCGCCAAGTCAAGGGATCGTCACTCGTTGCTGAGTTTCAGACCACGTCGCCAGGCCCGGACTTGCTTGTCCCACCAACTGGGGCCGGCGGGGCGGGTGATCTCGGGGATGTGGCCCGCGTTGGCGAAGGGATCATCTGTGTCGGTAAGCCATTTCGCCCAAACGTCGGCATTGTAGTCATGCGTTACGCCGGTTAGTTTGATCAGGGATCGTTCCGCACAATCAGCAATCGCAAAATCCCTGTCGCGAAGGGTCGAAATCAACGGTGCGAAGACCTTGCGATTTTGGAATGCTCCCAATGCAGCGGTGCCGGCAATCCGCACACGTCGAGCTTGGTCGGGTTCGACCATTTGAATGTAAATCGTCAAGGCAGTGTCGCGATCCCCGTTGGCCAGAAAACCCTTCTCCTCCAGCATGATCAAGGCCAAAGCTGCTTCCCATCGGACGTCTTCGTTGGCAGGTAAGGCACGCTGATCGCCTTTCGTGGCCTTCAGAATAGCCAATAGCGTGCTGATCGGGCGATCGTCGTCGTAACAGGCCAAAGCCCGAATGGCGATACATCGGATTTGAGTTTGGGGATCGGTTCGGGCTGCTGCGTCCAGTACTTGGAACGCGGTGTCGCTGTCGGCATATTTGCTCTCAGCGATACGGACGACGGCGTCACGACGCACGTCGGCATGCTCAGCTTCGAGGGCATTGCGGTAGTTCTCTTCGGGTGAGCGGTATTTCCACTTGCGCTTGGTGCTTTCCGAGCAACCTGTCGTCAGGCTCGTCGCGACGATACAGGTGAGCAACATCGAGAGAAAGGGACGGTTTGCCGGCAAGCAGACAGCCACTTTCAGATGTGTGATCGCTCGCCGAATCTTAGCGAGTTTCTCCTGCTGAGCCATGGACCCTATTCTCATGGAAGAACTGTTCGGGTGTTATCCAGGTGACGTCACGGAGCGGTTGTCCCAGGAATCGCCCCCCGATTTCACGGAACCGTTGAGGATTATCACTAACGTAGCACCGAAGTCTACCCGGTGTCGCGGAGGACGACAAGGCGTCTTCATCCGTCAAGCGTTGTCGGGCCGTTCTTGCGGTTGCCTCGGCGGAGTCAACGACCTTTGCCCGGGGCATGAGTTCACTGATCGCACGCGCGACCAGAGGATAGTGTGTGCAGCCGAGCAGCACGACGGCGGGATCCAATGGCCGAACACCCTCCAAGTATTCGCTGAGGAGCATGTGGATGATGGGGTCGTCATGGGGCCGACCTTCCTCGATGAGTGATACCAAACTGGGGCATCGCTGCTGGGTGACGGGTGTGCTGGAAGAGAGCCGGTGAATCGCTCGTGGGTAGGCTTCCGAAGCGACGGTGGATTCGGTTGCCAGTACAGCAATCCCACGGCCGTTGGCTTGGTGGATTGCTTCAGCTGCCCCGGGAGCGACCACGCCGAGTACCGGGATGGGAATCCTCAGTTCCAACTCTTCCAAGGCGAGGGCGCTGGCGGTATTGCATGCGACAATGACCAACTTTGGATCGAAACGTAAAAGGAAGTGACAATCTTGTTCGGCGAACTGAAGAACGGTTTGCGATGTTTTGGTGCCGTAGGGCACGCGGGCGGTGTCGCCGAAGTAAATGATTGTCTCGTTGGGTAGGTATTTCTGGAGGGCATGGACGACGGTCAGGCCACCCAACCCGGAATCGAATACGCCGATGGGTTGATCGTTCATGGGTCCCTCCTTAGACCCCGGCGGCCTGGAAAATGGGTTGCCACCTTACTCCATACCATCCTCGTTTCCCTGATGAGGTTGGCTCATTATCGTACAGACGGGTGGGCAAAAGCAAGTTTTTTTCTAGGCGGATCGGGTGGGTGGCGATAGCTTCTCGGTCGATCAAGAAGCTGGCTCGTCCGATGGGTTTCGTTCCGCGCCGAGGCGGGAATACGCATCTTGCGATCACCCCGGCGCTGGGGTAAGGTGACCGCTCTGAAGAGGCACCTTGCTCCAAAGCTCAGGCGCTTTGTATGACGGGTTTCGTTTCAATCCGGAGGCTTCATGACCATGTCCAGTACCACGATCACGAAAAACATCGGCAAAGTTCTCGAGAGTGCTCTTGATGCCGGTAAGGGCTTGTTGCGGCTAACGCCGACGTGGGTTCCTCGCAGTTTTTTGCACCCGGGCAAGCGGATCAAACTCGCTCCCCAGGATTGGTATGCGTTGGGGGCCCATCGTGGCGGGATCGATGAGCGGTGGTTTGCCAGCACGACCGAAGCGATGAACGATAACCGTGAACCGGATGAAGGGCTCAGCTATGTCACCTTCGAGAATCAGCGGTTTCAATTGCGCGATGCGGTTAGCGAGGCGGGCGCTCGGCTCGTTGGCAAGACCATGTTCGGCAAGTACGACCGCTGGCCGGTCTATTCGAAGTTCTTCGACAACATGGGCCCCATTCCGCACCACATGCACCAGCAGCATGAGCACGCCAAGCTGACGGGCCAGGAAGGTAAGCCGGAGTCCTATTACTTCCCGCCTCAGCTCAACAACGTGGACAACAACTTTGCGTATACGTTCATGGGGCTCGAACCCGGCACGACCAAGCAAGATGTTCGCCGGTGTCTGGAGAATTGGTACAAAGGCGACAACGGCATGCTCGACTTAACACGGGCGTACCGTTTGCAGCGGGGCACGGGCTGGCTTATTCCTGCGGGCGTGCTTCATGCGCCGGGGTCTTTGTGTACGTATGAGCCGCAGTGGGGCTCGGACGTTTTTGGGATGTACCAGAATATCGTGGAAGGGCGTTTTGTGCCTTGGGACCTGCTTGTGAAGGATGTCCCGAAGGACAAGCATCAAGATCTCGACTACATCATCGAGCAACTCGACTGGGAGAAGAATGTCGATACCCACTTCGTCGAGCACAACCAACTCAAGCCGATCGTAGACGAGAGTCGAAGCGGCAACGGTTATACCGACCGATGGATTGTTTACGGCACGATCGACGGTGAGCAATTGTTCAGCGCGAAGGAGCTGACGGTGGAGCCAGGTGCCAAGTGCACACTTCAGGATTCAGGTGCCAGTGGTTGGATCACGGTTCAGGGCTGTGGTCGCATGGGCCCGCTGGTGTTGCAGACGCCGGCTATGATTCGTTTCGGTGAAGAAACCGAGGACGAGGTGTTCATTACGCATGAAGCAGCCATGGCAGGTGTCGAAATTGAGAACACCGGCAGCGAGCCCTTGGTCGGTCTGCGCTACTTCGGCCCGGACGCGCATCCCAGCGTGCCCAAGGTTAGCGACAAACACCAGAAGTGATTGAGGCATTGTGGTTTTCCAAGAGACGTGTCCATCGACGATCCGCGATCATCGATGGTGACACCCAAGACATGGGAGGAAATCTTCGTGGCCAAGAGCAAGCGAATCTCGATCGGTACGTGGGCCTTTGCCATTGGTCCTTATGAAAAATCGCCGATTCCATTTCCTGAAGTGGTTGAGAAACTGCATACCTTGGGTTTCGACGGGCTCGAGTTGGGGGGTTTTGGTGTTCATCCCAACCCGGATCGGTTGACCACCAAGGAGCAACGGGCAGAAGTACGCGAGATGTTGGAATCCCGCGGTATGGGCTTCAGTGGACTGGCGGCGGATCTTTGGAGTGAGAAACTCATCACGGCTCCTGATGCGAAGTCCTACATGGCCACCTTCCGCAAGAACCTCCGGTTCTGCAACGATCTGGGTATCGACGTGATTCGTGTGGATACGACCGAGGATCCAGGTGTGTTGGGGCAGGTCGGTGATGAGCCGTTGCAGCCGACGATTGTCAATTACGATGACGCACTCAAGCGTGTGCGCGACACATGGCGGCAATGTGCTCAGGAGGCTGCCGATGTAGGCATTCGCGTGGTTTGGGAGTTTGAGCCGGGATTCGCATTCAATAAACCCAGCGACATTTTCCGTATTCTGGACGGTGTCAATCACGACAACTTCATGGTGATGTACGACACGTGCCACGCGAACATGGTGGGTAAGTATGGTGCACGCCAGCCGGGTGAGCGCGAGACGTTGCCGGGCGGTGCGAAAGAGTTGGCGCAGAAGCTCAAGGGAAAGATCGGTCGGCTTCATCTCATCGACTCGGATGGTGAGCTTCATGATAACCACACCAGCACGCATCCGCCTTTTGGTGAAGGTGAGCTGGATTTCGACGATCTCATGCCGGTCATCGTTGATGCTGGTTGCCCGGATGACTGGTGGACGATCGACTTGTGCTTCTGGCCGGATGCTTGGGTCGCCACCGAAAAATGCAAGAAGTTTATCGACCAGCTGGTGGTGAAGTACGCATAGGAGGAACTCACGCGGCGGAGCCAGGCCCCCATTTCCATCAGTATGCGATTCACACACGTTGTCGTACGAGCGAGCAAAGGAGTGTTTTCATGAACGAGTTTACCCTGTCGATCGTGCTTATCGTGCTTTCCGGCGTGTTTCAAGGCACATTCGGCTTGGGTATGCGACGTTTCGCGCCGCTGGCATGGGAAGCCTTTTGGCTTATTTTTGCTGTTGGTGGCATGATTGTAGCGCCCTGTATTTGGGCGTCGTTGACGATCCCCGATTTTATCGCCGCCATCCTTGCTGTTCCAGCCGGGACGTTGTTTCTGGCACTGTTTTTGGGAGCGTGCTGGGGGGTCGGCGCCATGATGTTTGGGCTGGCCGTGAACTACCTCGGTATGTCGTTGGCTTACGGCGTGACGATGGGTTTGGCTGCCTCCATCGGCTCGCTCGTCCCATTGGTCCAGAAAGGGAATGTTACGCTTGATCGTCCCACGCTGTTTATTCTGTTAGGCAACCTCGTGATGGTAATGGGCGTGGCGATCGTTACCTACGCAGGGATTAGTCGGGATCGGCTGCAGGCGGTGCGAGGCGAGAAGATCGCTGGTATTCAAACGGGGCGGTTGTTTTGGTTGGGTTTGTTCTTTTGCGTTTTTAACGGCGTGGCAGCCGCCCTTTTGAATATTGGTTTCACGCTTGCTGAACCTGCAGCCAAGGCGGCCATTGCTCAGGGGATCGACTTCACCGCAGAAGCGGAACGATCGCTGGTACGCAACGCGAGCATGGTCAAGTGGGTGATCGTTTTCGCCGGTGGTGTACTGATCAACGTCGGGTATGTCAGTTACTTGCTGATCAAAAACAAGAGCTACACAACGTATCGAAGCAAGGGGGCTGGCAAGGGCTATTTCTGGGCCCTGGTGACTGCAGTGATATGGTTCCTGGCCTTGGCCTTTTACGGGCAAGGGGCGGCATTGATGGGCCGATTGGGCGAGGTTATCGGTTGGGCTATGTTTTTGGCCCTTTCGTTGGTCGTCAGTAATGCATGGGGAATTGCCGGTGGTGAATGGAAGAACGTTCCTCGGCCGCTGGCGGTGATGCTTTTGGGAAATGCAGTATTGGTCGTCTCCGCGATCATTCTTGGTTACGCGAATAGCCTGCAATAGGCGTGACAGTCAGGCGGACTTTTTGCACAAGCTTGCTGAGCGGAACGTCATGCTGTTTTATTAGATCCTTACGGCGGAAGATGTGTGTATTAGCGCGCATGTTTCCGACGGCTGAAATGTTTGGGTGGCGGGCACAAAAAGGCGGCCCGCCTTAGGAGAGAATCAATGTCCAAACCACTCAATGTTGGCATGATCGGTTGCGGCTTCATGGGTCGGACTCATTCGAATGCGTACTTGAAAGTCAATCGCTTTTTTCAACGCGAACATCAGCCGGTGCTCAAGGTGTGTTGTGGCCGCGAGGAGGAGAAAGACAAGACGGCGGCATTTGCCAAGGCGTGGGGTTACGAAGCCTGCGAGACGGACTGGCGAAAGGTTGTCGAACGTGACGACATTGACCTGATTGACGTGTGTGCGCCCAACTTCATGCATCATGGCATCGTGATGGCGGCCGCCAAAGCCAAGAAGATCATCGTTTGTGAGAAGCCTTTGGCGATGAACATGGCGGAGGCCGAGGAGATGGTCGACGCGGTGGAAAAGGCGGGTGTGCCGAACATGGTATCCTTCAACTACCGGCGGGTCCCGGCGATTTCACTTGCCAAACAGGTCATCGGGGAAGGGCGTATCGGTCGTCCCTTCCATTACCGTGCGACGTACCTTCAGGATTGGACGATCGCTAGCGATGTGCCGCAGGGCGGTATGGCGCTTTGGCGGCTGGATGCCAAAGCAGCCGGCTCGGGGGTGACGGGCGATCTTTTGGCGCATTCGATTGATACCGCCGAATGGCTCAACGGCCCCATCAAGCGAGTCGCTGCGGCTACGGAAACGTTTGTGAAAGAGCGAAAGCATCTTGACACCGGCAAAGTCGAGCCTGTCAAGATCGACGATGCGTGCATGTTCCTGGCGTTCTTCGCGAATGGCTCGATGGGAACGTTCGAGAGCACGAGGTACGCGCGTGGCCGAAAGAACTACAACACCTTCGAGTTGAACGGCGAAATGGGGAGCGTTTTCTTCGATCTCGAGGATCCGCATATCCTCCAATACTTCAAGTATGCCGATCCGAAGACCGGCGAGAAGGTCGAAGACCATCTGACAGGCTGGCAGCGGATTCATGTGACCAACTTCGAACATCCTTATATGGACAAATGGTGGGTGCCGGGCTGCACGATCGGCTACGAACACACGTTTATTAACGGCTTTGCGGATTTTCTGGCCAGTCTCGAGGGTGGTGAGAAGTTCGAGCCCGATTTCCGTTGTGCCATGCGAACGCAGAAGGTTTGCGATGCCGTTCTCGAAAGTGCCCACAAGGGAGCGTGGATTGACATCGCCTAAGGCGGCCCGCCTTTTTGTGGTCCGCAACCCAAGCGTTTCAGCCGTCGGAAACATGCGCGCAAAAGACACGCATCTTACGCCGTAAGAACCTAAGGAGCTTCACGATGAGATGGATAAATCTTTCCGTTATGACTTGTGTGATTTTTATCGCAGCCGGGTCACTGGTCTGTTTCGCACAACAGGAAAAGGCGCCGACGAAGAAAAAGATTTTGCTTTTCTCCCAGTCCATGGGGTGGCGGCACTCAGTGGTGGCTCGGCCCTTGACGGGCGAGCTGTCACACGCGGAGAAGATCTTCAAGGAGGTGGCCACCAAAGCCGGTTACGAAGTCTATCTCTCTCAGGACTTTCATGACCTTAAGAAGGCCGACCAAATTGAGCCTTTCGACGCGATCGCGTTGTTTGCCACGGGCGAGCCGCCCATTGACCGAAAAGCATTGCTCAAATGGCTTCGAGCCGGTGGCGCGTTGGTGGGGATTCATACCGCCACCGACCTGTGGTATGACTGGCCTGAGTATGGCAAGATCATAGGAGCCTACTTTGGTGGCCACGGCGGAAACAACCAGGACGTGACGATCAAAGTTGAAGATCCGAATCATCCGTCCACCCGGATGCTTGGTTCGCAATGGGTTCTCAGTGATGAGATTTATCAGTTCAAACCAGGGTCGTTTTCCCGTGACAACGTCAAGATGCTGCTCAGTGTTGACACCAGCAAGATGACCGATAAGCAACTGAAGACGCATAAGATGGAGGCCGGCAAGGATTATCCTATCGCGTGGACGAACACCGAAGGCAAAGGGCGGGTATTCTATACGTCGCTGGGGCATCGGGAGGACGTTTGGACCGATTCGACGTACCAGGCGCATGTTCTCGGTGGGATTGCGTGGGCGCTGGGGCTAGCGAAGTAAATGTCGCCTGGATCGGTGGGTTATTGGGGTGAGGTGTTTGACCTGAGCTTAGGTCCTTTGATGTGGGGCTCACCATGGGTCAGACGGCGACGGGGATTTGTGAACGGCCACAGAGCTTTGAAGCCGATACTTGGAGCGGTCTGCGGTGGCTGCAGAGGAGAGCTGCGACTTCGATGCGTAACGTGAGTAAACTGCTTTTCCTGATTGTTGTCGTGACGGTTGCCATCTGGTGGGGACGCTCCGGACAGAGGGTTCCGCGTAACCAGGTCGGTCAAGGAGGAGTCGCTGAAGATCGTCATGTCTTTGCGCCTGTGCCGCGGCAGCCGCTTCCTGGGGCCGATGAGACGTATCACGGTTTGGCGTGGCAAATCCATCAGAGCCGGGACTGTGTCAGTCAAGCACGACGCTTGCTTGGACAAATCGCCGACCTTGGAGCCGACACGGTTCTCATTAGCAATGCGGGCTATCAAGAGCATGCCGGTTCGGAATCATTTCAGATCGATCCGGCCGTAACGCCGTCGCCCGAGCAGTGGCAGCAGATTTTTGACGTCGCTCACGGGAACGGGCTCCGTGTCATCCTCATGCCGATCATCCTGTTGAGCGACCCGCGAGGCAACGAGTGGCGGGGGGTCATCAGTCCGCCGAATTGGGATGATTGGATGGAGCAGTATTTGCAGTTCTTGTTGCACTTTGCCCGGATTGCCGCCAAGGGCAAAGTGGAAGTGCTTATGGTGGGGTCTGAACTGGTCAGTGCCGAGAAGCACGTGCGTGTGGATCAATGGCGGCGGCTGATTCGTGAAGTTCGCAAGGTTTTTCCGGGGAAGCTGTCCTATTCGTCCAATTGGGATCATTACAAGGTGGTTACTTTCTGGGACGAGCTGGATTTGATCGGGATGACCAGCTACTACAAGTTGTCGGCCGACCCCAAGCCGTCGATGGAGTCGCTCGTCGAGGCGTGGAAGCCGATCAAACGGGGACTGTTACGCTGGCGGCAAACGGTTGGTAAACCCATTTTGTTTACCGAAGCAGGGTGGTGTAGCCAAGAGGGCACCTCCATCTATCCTTGGGATTACTACTACAACCAAGAAGCCACTTCTGCCGGTCACGAGGAGCAACGCCGCTGCTACCGAGCTTTCATCGATACGTGGAAGGATGTCCCGACGTCGGAGGTCGGCGGGATTGTGTGGTGGGAGTGGAATGACTCGCCCGGCGGCCTGGATGACTACAACTACACGCCAAAGGGCAAACCTGCTGAAGTCGAACTCCGGAATTGGTTTGCCGTCGTTCGCGAACGGCGGGCCGCTGTGCGTACTGTTTCAAAGTGAATTTCGCGGATGAACGGTAGCGGGGGGGAGGTTATCCCTGGTTTGCGAGTCGCGTCCTTTTGAGTCTGTGGCGATCCATGCACCAAAACGGATGGGGCGTCAATTCGTCGATTCCTGGTAGACCTCGACGCAACGTTGGGCTGAGTCTTTCCAGGAAAGCTTTCGCACTTCGATTCGGCCATGCTCGCGAAGGGTCTTCTGCAGTGGAGCGTGGCGTAGCACGGCGACAATTTTGTTGGCCATCTCGTTGATATCCCAGAAATCCACTTTGAGCGCGTGGGTCAAGACTTCCGAGACACCGGATTGCTTGCTAATCAGGACGGGCACGTCATTGGACATCGCTTCCAATGGCGCGATTCCGAAAGGTTCGGAGACGCTCGGCATGACGTAAAGGTCTGCCATGCGGAAAACCCGCTCAACATCCAGGCCGCGGAGAAACCCCGTGAACAGGACGCGATGCCCGATACCCATGGCGGCCGCCATCTCGATCGTTCGTTTGATCATGTCACCCCAGCCGGCCATGATGAATCGTACGTTGGGGATAACCTCCAACACTTTCTTGGCTGCGCCCAAGAAGTACTCCGGTCCCTTCTGCATGGTAATTCGCCCAAGGAAGAGGACAATTTTATCGTTTTTCTCGATAGGCAGAATGGTGGTCGGCGGCGAATGCCCGTTGAAGTCGATGGCGTTGTAGACGACTTGGACGTGATCGGCGGGTATGCCGTATCGTGTTGTGATGATGTTCTTCGTGAGATAGCTTACCGCAATAATGCGCTTGGCATAGTGCATACCCTGACGTTCAATATCATAGATTCGCTGATTCACGTGTTCGCCGCTACGGTCAAACTCGGTGGAATGGACATGGATGACGAGCGGCTTCCCCGAAACCGCCGAGGCCGCGATCCCTGCCCGGTAGGTCATCCAGTCGTGAGCGTGGATGACGTCAAATTGTTCTTGGGTCGCGATGAGCGATGCCAGTAGGGCATACCGTTCGACTTCGGTAAACATGTCTCCTTCATAATGAGCACTCGTGCCTTGTTGGGGACCCGGGTTGAAGGCTGAAGGGTTTCCTTGCAGGGTCGCCAGGATGGCCTGAGGAATTCCTAGGGCTTTTGCTGCCTGCGGTGCTCGCTTAATCGCTTCAGCAACTTGTCTCTTGTAGCGCTCAGGTGACTGGTATGCCGAGATACCGAAGCCCGCCTCGACCGTCCGAAAGGTCACATGCTCAAATCCCGGCATCTGATAGCGCGATGCCCCTGTTTCGGATTGAGAGGCGGGCGACATGAGCTTGACATGAGTGGAGTACTGGGACTCGACAGGTCTGGGCAAGACGAACAAGACGTCGGTACCGATTTCACTCATGGCCTTTGTCAAGCCATAGCAGGCTGTTCCCAGGCCTCCAGAGATAAACGGCGGAAACTCCCAGCCAAGCATCAGGACTTTCATTTCGGCTAGCTCCCAGGTCGCCAAAAACGCTCACGCAACATTTCGCCGGGGCGACGATCGCCGGGGTCATGCAAAGCTCGATGAAGTTGAAGTTAAGCGCAGACCCTACCATTGGTTGTTCGTCTGCTTCGCACATCAACGCTTCTATCCCTCCGCTCCGTTACAATCCGAGTTCCCCTCCGCTCGTTATGCAGACCTCTCCTTTCGTGGGCCACGCACACGTCACAATTACGTAGGGTTTTCGCTGACAAATCACGGAAAACGCCAGTCAAAATGAAGGGCACAGTATGCTTTAAGCTTAGGCCGCCGAACACGCATGGGACAACAAAAAAAGCTAATAAAATCAGCACCAACGTCGACAGGCCCTTGCTGGGGACCTCCGGATCGGAAAACCAGCAGACGCGATCATCCGCTTGAAGTTATCCTCTTTCGTATGTGAAACATATCCCAGATTTCACAGGCTGTCAAACATACATTGTTGCGTTTGCCTAAAAAGTCCAACAAGAATCAGGAATTTTTTACTTGACGCAAAATGACGCTTTTCCGTCAGGCCGGTGTGGCTTCCTGTGCGAATCTGAAAGGTCGGGAGGAGACGCGTTTCACCTATAATTGAACAACGCGACCTAATGAAGTGTGGAATAGGTTTCCTCGCTGGCGCGCGCCAGTTGTTGGGCTGGGAGTCGTATGCGAAAAATCGTGCCTTGTCCTACTTTGCTGTCCACAACGATTCGGCCACGGTGTTCCCGGATGACCTTGCGCGCGACGGCCAAACCTAGGCCCGTCCCTGCCTGCCCCTTGCCGGACTTGAAGGGCTCAAACATCTGTTCGATTTTCTCGTGTTCAATGCCTGGGCCGTTGTCGGAGATGATGATGTTGGCGATTCCCTCGTCATTTTCAAAATGGGTGACGATGTTCACGACGCCGTCACTGTCCGCAACAGCATCGATCGCATTGGAAATGATGTTGAGTGCAGCCTGGTGGATGCCGGCAACGTCGAGAGGGATGGGGGGGAACGGGTCCTCGAAATCGGTTACAAGCGTGACCTTGCGTTCGTCAGCTTTCTTTTGAACGAGGGAGACGGCATCGGCCACAATACTGTTTAGCCTACTATGGACGAGCTTGGGTTCGCGCGTCTTGCTGAAGGTCAACATATTCATCGTTAGTTGGAGGATGCGGTCTAAGTTACGTTGAACGATCTGCCAACCTTGCTGCAGGATATTCATGTTGTCTTTATTGATGCCCGAATTGACAAGGTCGGCGCCGCTTTGAATGCCTTGAAGAATATTCTTGATATAGTGGGACAGGTAGGCGACGGTCTCGCCGGTGGCGGCAAGGCGCGCGGTCTGCATCTGTTGTTGGACGAGACGCGTGTTCTGGATGGCCATGCCGGTGATTTGGCCAATGGCGCTCATGAGTTGCAGTTGCTCCTGGGTGTAGGTATGCGAAGCAACCGCTGAATCGATGTGGAGCACCCCCATGAGCAGATCGCGCACCATGATGGGGGCGCAGATAACCGAATGCAATCCGAAGTCGTGAATACTGTCCTGGCTTTCTTCTGAACTAAAACGACGGTCGGTCATTGCGTTGGTGCAGAGGACCGCATCGCGATGGTCAAGGACATGGTTCATGATCTTATGTGAGATGGTGATGTTTTGTTTGGCGGCTCGAATGCCTCGTCGGTAACGCACGACCCTCGGAACAAGCTGCTCACCCGATTTGTCGTAGAGCAGAATGAACCCACGATCGACGGGAAGCTCTTCGGCGATGACGTCCATGACACGTTCGAGCAACTGATCGGGATCGACGATGGCGCCAATGGCGGCCGTCAACTCCGACATCACTTTCCAGGCCCGTGCAGCCTGTGTGACCTCAGGCCCGGCGATAATGATGGAATCCTCGCTGGCGACACTGGCCAAAATGGCAGAGTCCATGTTGGGGCTGCTGACATCCAGATCGATCATGTCTCGTGGGATTTTGGGGCCGGCTAGCTTTTCGACCGACTGGTCGCCGCCGTAGACGACGAGGGTGGCTCCCAATTTAATTTGGTCGCCGTGCTTGAGCCTAACCGGCTTCGTAAGCCTGACGCCGTTGACGTAGGTGCCGTTGGCGCTGCTCAGGTCGCGTAGCATCCAAGCACCGTCGTCCGGATAAACCTCCGCGTGGGTTCGTGATATGGTATGGTCCGTCAATGGGATCTGATCGCTATCACGACCGAGAATGGCGGGCTCGTTCAACGTGCGAAACGTATGTCCCTTGTCTGGTCCCTGTAGTATATAGAGCGTTGCCACAATGTGGCCCCCGATGAGTGTATGAACCAAGCGCCCCCTCTACGTCCGAGCGGATTTTTTTTGTAATCCTACCAGCTAAGGCGTGATGTTGAGGCCGTGGCGAAACTTGGAGCCGACGGCTCTACACTGTGCCTACATGATTTTATCCCGATACATAACTCAGTCAAATAGGAAACGGTGCGAATGGGGTATTTGCCGCGCCACGGTACTGTCGAAGGGGCGTTGGGTAAGTGGGAGACTAACCGGGCGGTACCAGATAACCCAATCCTGAGCCCGTATAGAGGATGGCAATCGCCGAGGCGGTCCACAGGACGACCGTCATCAGGAACGGGGTATCCTTGATGATCAGCTCGGTTGGGCCTACGGCCTTGCCCGACTCGATGAGCATGGCATACCGGTAGATGCCATAAACGACAAGCGGCAACGTGTAGATGAGGTTATGACGTTGTTCACCAAAAGGCGACGGCCATGAGGTATCGAGTGTGTACAGCAGGAAGGTGACAATCGCGACGCCCCCAGATGTGCTCAGGAGGTGATTGAGCAGATCAGGTGTGTAGCGAACAAGTGTCGGACGGTGTTGTAGCATGGCATCGGCATCAGCGAGAGAGGCGATTTCACAACGGCGTTTGCCGAATCCAATGAATAGACACAGCATGAACGTGCAGACGAGAAGCCAAGGTGAAACAGGGACATCAATCGCTACGGCGCCACTCAACGCGCGCAGGACGAACAGTATGGCGATAATGATGACGTCAAGAATCATGCGATGTTTAAGCGCTAACGAATAGGTGACGGTCAAAAAAAGGTACGTACCGGTCGCGATCGCAAATTGAGGCGAAAGAAACTTGTAGCAGATGACAGCCGAGAGCAGGATGAGCAGAACCATCATACTACTGGCTGCCCCTAGGGAGACCGTTCCACTAGCCAAAGGCCTGTTTTTCTTGGCGGGATGAAGACGGTCGCGTTGCCGATCGAGCATGTCGTTGAAGATGTAACCTGCCGACGAGACGAAACAGAAAGTGGCAAATGCCAAGATCGATAGGACGATCGCATTAGGGTCGCGGATCTTGTTGCCGAAGGCCAGGGCCGCGAACACGAAGATGTTCTTGATCCAGTCGGCGGGGCGTAATAATCGAATGTACGGTAGCACAGTGCACATAGTTTAATGATTGAAGACGGCGACGCAACCAGGGCATGCTCCGTATCGATTCTTGAGTGATGAGGCGTTGCCGATGGCGAGGTGTGGAAAAAGACGGGCCGAATGGTTGGCAGAAACCATCCGGCCCCGAAACGCTTCTCCCCTAATTCTAACCGAGGTTGTTTCCCCGCAGCCTCGGCTTCTGGCGTGCCGGCGGTTCCCCTACCGCCGACCCGATACTACCCCTCCGAAAAGCATCCTTGACCACTTTCGTGTTCCCATGTGTCGTGCCCCTTATATGGCGTATTGAAGCAAAGCCAGCACATTGGACTGTTGTGAATTCGCGATGCCCAGCATCGAAACAGCTGCATTCATCAAGACGTTCTGCCGCTCCAGGCGGGCGGTTTCTTCTGCATAATCCGCATCCTGGATTTGACTGATCGCGCTGGTCATTCCCTCTTTGGCCGCCTCCAAGGCGTTGATGGAAGAACCGACCTGAAACTTGTTGAAACTACCCACGCGGGCGGCAGCGGAAGCCACCTGGCGAGTCGCTTTGGCAGCAATGGTCGCGGCACTGTTTCCGTCGACGGTGAGCGCGTTGGCGCCACCGGTCCTCACTGAACTTAGATAACCGTT
>Ga0180433_10002388_pt1 | contig 29002 bp, 31 predicted proteins | sample SS_ome_8_FD_132980 | JGI IMG/M metagenome (GOLD analysis project Ga0180433, IMG submission 132980) | Hypersaline lake sediment archaeal communities from the Salton Sea, California, USA - SS_1_D_1 metaG | ecosystem: Environmental > Aquatic > Non-marine Saline and Alkaline > Hypersaline >... | reverse complement strand
TTCCTTTTGACGTTCCTTTCGATTGAAAAGTTGCTTGGCATCGATTCAGCAAAATCCTCGCCAAGTTAAATCCCCGTTCCTTCATGGGAACTGAAAGGTCCGCGCAAAGGCGAGCATACAAATCGTGAAAGGTCACATCATCCAAAAGGGCTTTTTCGTAGATGCACTTCACTGCAGCTTTAAGGCCTTCTTCAGTGAAAAGATGGGGGGTTTTCCCTAGCTCCTTGGACAACTTTGCATAGTTGGAGCGAGACATTCGGTTAAGGGTTGCCGTAAAAGTAGCCATGAGTTCTTCAAGGTCTGTCTTATCGGCGTCCTTTAGGGAGGAAAAAGAGGCTTCGGCCCTCTTCAGAGTGTCGAGGATGCGATCGTGACGCCAAGAGGAAGCCTCGTCAATGGAAGTGGCCGTGTTGCACGAGGTAAAGGATGAGGCTGAAGGTCGCCTTGGGATGGATGGAAAAGGTGGTCTGCCTTGATGATGGGATTGATTGGGTGTAGGGGCCGGTGGATAAACGAGTGTAAAGGGTTCAAGAAAGGGCGGCCATGGCTTCATGGCCAAAAGAGAATCGACGCTAAGGGTAGACATGTGTTTTTTCTAAGAAAGAATTTATGGAGAAATCAATTCAACTGGTTATAATTTTCTTTCGGGTTTGGAGAGTGGACTTCATAATCATTTTAAAATCATGACCTCAATTGTGTCCTCAACTATATCCAAGGAGGAAGAGGAAGCAGCAAGACTGGGTGGATTTTATGCGACTTTGAATGAAGCCACTGGAACCTTTACCTTTGATGACAGAGTAGAGACGGAAGCCGATCTCTTTGATGAAGGGGAGTTCTTTAAGACAACGTCATTTACACCCAACGATGATCATTCATTTGAAACCCTTCAAGACGCCATGCATGACCTTCGATCCTACCTTGACATTCTCGAGGTTCGTATCATGTTGGAAAAGCCAGAGGCGGAAGACATGTTGGCCCTCCTTGAGGGAAAGATTGGAGTCTTGGAAAAAGTGATTCGAGAGAGGGAAGTTGAAATGGAGTATGAAGAAGATGATTAAAGTTCAAAGGAAGAGAACTCTTTCATCATTTTAATTTAAAAAAATGCAAGCGCCATCTAACCATCCACCTCAAGGTTTAATGGCCCAATGGTACCAAAAGATGGTGTACACTCCCAACACCTCAAGGTTGACGGAGGAAGGGATTGACACGGACCGTAAGAATTACGAGGCCATGTTGGATGAGTTTGAGGCAACCTTAAAGGCCAACCCCTCTTTGGCAAATGATCGAGGCGCCTTCAACTTTTACCCCCAAGAACCTCCTCATTTTCTCCTCTCCTACCAACACCGGAACAATGCCCACCTCTTCTCTCGCGTCTCTGACGTCTATCGCCTCATGTTTCCCGAGGTGAATTACAAAGCCCCCCATGTTTCAAGACCAACAAAATCAAACTCTCGATACACCCGAGTTGCCTTTATTTCGGGTCGCATGTCAAAGTTGTCATCTGTGATGAAGGATCGTCTTGGGGTCATTCAAAAACTCGATCGTTCCCGCTTCACAGTTTCCCTCGTGACCTTTGCCCAACCAAGCGATGACTTTGGAAAAAAGGCCGCAAAGTCCGCAGACGAAGTCTATATCTGCGAGGACAATGACTTTGTAAAAACGCGAAACTTTTTGGCCTCTCTTCTCTTTGATGTGGTCATCTACTGTGAACTGTCCTTTGGCCCTCGCACCTACGCCCTCGCCCATTCTCGCTTAGCCCCCGTGCAACTCACAACTTGGGGTCACTCGGACACTTGCGGCATTTCCACCATTGACCACTACATTTCATCGTCTCTCTACGAGGTGGATGATGTGGCCGAAGCCCAGTCCCACTACTCGGAAAACTTGATTCTTCACAAGTCGCTTTGTACCTACTACTTTCGGCCGTTTGACGCCGGGGTCGCAAAACGATTTGAGCCTCGAGACCACTTCTACCTTCCCGAAAAGGCCACCATTTACCTCTTGATCCAAACTCCCTTTAAGATTGTCAATGAGTTTTTGCTCTTAGTTGCTGACATTCTAAAGGAAGACCCCAATGGCTTCCTTGTGATGACTTCTCACCCAGTCGACCCCATGCCGGGACGAAACAACTACAAAACCCTTCAATCCGTCCTCTCCCCTGAAGACATGATGAGGGTTCGAGTCATGCCTTGGTTAAAGTACGTGGAAGGTCAAAACCTCATCTCCGTCGCCGACGTCCTTCTCGATTCTTATCCCTTTGGTGGATGCAACACCACCATTGAATCCCTCCACCTTGGGAGACCCACCGTCACCCTTCCCGCAAAGTTTTTGTATGGTCGCTTCTCCTGCGGCTTTTATAAACACATGGGCATCACTGAGTTGATTGCAGAGAATTTTGAGGATTATAAGCGGATTGCCCTGAAGCTTGGGAAGGATAAGGTCTATCGGGCCACCGTGTCGGCAAAGATTCGTGCGGCCGCCCAAACCCTCTTTGAGGATGAGACATCGGTGAGGGAATGGGAAGAAACCCTGAGTGACTTGGCGCCACCTCGTTTGGAGTCTTCAAGACTGACGGATCACCTTTCGAGGTTTTTCGATGCCCTTCGATCGATTGGTCTTACAAAACCATTCCTCTTTGGGTCAACCCTTTTGCGTTTTGAGAGGGGAGAACCCTTAGACAATGCCCAAACCTTTGATTGTGCTTTGACCTTTTCATCTCTTTCCTTTGACATGACCGCTCTTGGTGATGCTCTTCAAGAAGCATTGAATGCAAAAGGATTTGTCAGAACCACTGCTTTTGCCTGTGGCCAAACGTTTTATTTTGTCTATTCTCTTGACAGGTTCCGTTTCTCCCTCGTGATCATTGACAATGTCTCCGTCCCGCCTTCAAAACCCGTGAGGCAACGAAAGGGTCGCCGAACACCATTTGAGCATTCAACATGGAAGGTTGGGGAGTGGGTCCAAAACAAACTTGTATTTTCTCTTTACCCCGACCACCGGGTAGGCCACCTTACCCAAGTCTCTTGGGAAGACACCGAAGTGTTTATTCCACCCTCCCATCTTTCCTTACTGGAGACGAGGTACGGACCTGACTGGCAGACAAAATGGCAACCCTCTTGGAACTGGGATCCCCTTCGATCCCCCCGCAACCTCCACTTCCCTATTGTCTATGCCTTTTGTGCCTTTGATCCGTCTTTGGCTCAGTCCTCGTGCCGTCTCCTCAAAAAGATGATTGGAGAGGCAAAGACAAAGGGTGATCGCCTTCGAGTCTTGATTGATTCGACTTATCCCTTAAAGGATCTTGAACCTTGGACCATTCGCCAAGGACTGGAGTACTTCAAACCTTTTCCTGCATCCATTCCAGTCGCAGAGCTGAAAAAGGCCATTGAAAAGGAGAGCGAAACTCACGGGGCAGGATGGGCCCTCGTCATGTTTCCACCCATCCTCGAACGTCCCGAAGCCATCTTTCCTCCTGATAACTTTGTGTGTCAAGCTTGGTGTTCATAATGGTTTCCTTATCCCAAGTGAAATTTCAAAAATAAAGTCTTATTTAAAAAATGTCAAAGAAGATTACCGATCGATTTGATCGTTACATTCGCTTAGTGTTTTCAAAGGTCCTTCCGGACTGTACCCTCAAACCCGAAGGTGTGACATATCTTCATGGCCACTTAGTGACGATCCTTAAGAGGGCGTGCAAAGAGTCGTTCGATTACATGCACACCTCAAAACCTCCTCGAGTGACCCTCATGAAGACGGACGTCCTTCTCGGCATCCAACAAATTTTGCCCCACTCCCTTCGATCATTTGCAGAAGAATTTATTCGCACAGTTCTTGAACGTTATGAAGATCCCAGTGTAAAGATTCGATCCAAAACCAAAAAGGCCGGCCTTCATGTCGCCATTGGCAGGGTCGCCGTCTACGTGCGTCGTTTTGTAGCCAATCACCAGATTCGCCACGAGGCCTTTGTGATTTTAGCGGCCTTTCTCGAGTACCTTCTTGTGGAGGTATTCCAAGGAGTGAAAACCTACCTGGAGACGACGCTCGAGGGAACACGTGCCGTCACGGCGGACATTGTCGAAGTGGTGTGGAAGGAGGACCGTGATTTTTCTAAGCTTGTTGAATAGTTTTTTAAAGAACAGGCCCATATTTCATTGAATAGACAACATCTTCAATCTTTTTCTGAAGTGTTTGAATCTGTCTTTCAATTTCATCAAGACGAGCAGCCACTCGTTTGTGTTCTGAACTGATTTCCCTTTCAAACCGTTCCTTTGCCTCAAGAACATGGGCCTCGGCAAAGGTTCGGTCCTTAAACCCCTCAATGCGAACCCACTTTCCATCCTCATAGGACTTGTAGGTTTCGTAAAAGTCGCGAATCTTTCGCTGGGACGCCTCGGAGACACTGTCAAGCTCACGTCGGTAGACGGATTCAGGGTCCACCTTATCGGCAGGGACCACAATGAGTTTGGCGTCCTCGCCCTTTTCATCCACGGTTGCTAAGAGGCCAATCACCTTACAGAGGATGAAGGAGCCATTAGAGAGTTTGGGATCCGTGAGGACAATGGCGTCAAGGCAATCTCCATCCCCGGCTAAGGTGCATGGCACCTCTCCATAGTTGAAAAAGTAGTGTTGGGACCCGTGCAAAATGCGATCCACGATGAGGGCATTCAGCTCTTCGGACCATTCGTACTTTACGACGGATCCTTTTTTGATTTCAATGCGGACCCACACAAAAACATTGCCGTCTTTTTCAAAGGGTTGTAGCATTTTTTGGAAGGAAAGAAGATGAACAAACTTGATAAAACGAAATAAATTAAAATCATGAGTTGGATAAGATGGAGGTGTTATAAATCATGAAGCTCAAGTTTGTCACCATTGGTGACTCTGCGGTGGGGAAAACCTCCTTTGTGAATCGTCTCATGGGGAAACCCTTCTTCCCCCACTACCTTTGTACCATTGGAATTGATTTTATTAAGAGAACCTTTCCTCCAGAGTGGGCGAGGGGGACCCCTTACTCCCTCCACCCGCCGAGGCATTACTACCTTTGGGATACGGCAGGGCAGGAACGGTTTCGTGCCATTTCCCAAACCTATTTTAAGGGGATTGATGGAGCTTTGCTCTTTTACGATGTGAACCTCCCAAGAACCATTAAAGCCTTACAAAAGTGGATCGAGTCGACACGAAGGGCCAATAATGATCGGGGAATCATCCCCATTGTTCTTGTGGGAAACAAAATTGATCTCGAAAGACTCGTCACCTATGACAACATTCGAACCGTGTGTGCGTCCCACCCTTTCATTTTTCACGCCGAATGCTCGGCAAAGACGGGTGAAGGTATAAACGAAGTCTTAATGACCATGGTAAAGGTCTCATTGAACTCAACTGCTTATAGGATTCACCATCCCCTCTCGGGAGAACCCTGCAGGTGTGAAGTGTGCCAAAAAAAGTGTGTGGGTCTTAGGATTCGTGAAGAGAGGGTGTGTGGGTGTTGATATTTTAATAAATTAACCGGAGGAGTATTTAAAATTCAAAGTCAGGCTCCCTCCGCTTATCGCTGAGGTCTTTCATATCGCCGTCAAACATGTCAAGAATACGGTTCATGGAACCCTCGCGGAGTTTCCTTCGGTAGGTCTCCATCCACCCAACCCGCTCCAGCAAATCGTGCTTCTCCTTACCGAGGTTGAAAAAGTTGTCTTGAAACATCTTTCGAAGGTTTGCAGTCACTTGAGGGTTTTCCCCCTTCTTAAAGACGACAGTCATCGTCCTAAGATTCTCTTCTTCCCAAAGGACCTTTCGGGTCGAATCGTCCGCCGCAAGGTTGTAGAGAATGTGGGACGCATAGACGGCCCTCTCCGAGTCTTCATGGAGAACCTTAACACAGAGATGAATCAGGCCCCTCTTCACAAAAGGTGCTAAGTGAGCCTCGGAGAGATGAGAAATGTCAGCGATGAATCCGTAAAAGAGGGAAGACACCTCTTGGAACGGAGAGTAGATGCCTCGGAAAATGATGCGAAGCAACTCTTGACCAAACACAAAGCCGGAATCAATCTCGGAAAGGTGCTCAAAGATACGAGCGAGATAAAAAGTCAGATTGCGAAGACTGGCCGATTCACCACTGATGTGCCAATCCACCAAGGTGTCAAACTCTTCACAATCAAAGACGGGCATGATGGCCTGGTTGATGTAAAACACAACCGTTTCCGAGTCAAATGTGCGCGAACAAAGAGCTTCAATCAACTTGAGGCCTTCAAGAAAGCGCAGGTCAAAGTCCTTCAGGTTGGAAAACATTTCATTTACTAAGATGTCTTCTTCACCCAAGTCAGAGCAAATGACATAGTTAATAAACTGGTTAATGTAAGGTTCAGACATAAAGACCGACAAACCATAGTAAAAGGAGTTTCGGTCTTCATCGTCTTCGCTCTTCAGAAGCTTAAAGAGAGAATCCACTGTGGTTTCAAAGTTTGAAATGACAGGTAGACAATTGACCTCAGACCCAATGGCATAAAAGGCAATGGCCGCAGAGGGCGTGGAGAGGTCTGAGGTGACGGCTTCCCAAGTGGACGTCTCGACAATTGTTGGGTGTTTCTTGGTGTAAAACTTAGCAAGGGCTTTCATGCCCTGTGCCTTTGTATCAAAGTGGGTGGAGTGAATCTTGCGAATCGCTTTGAGGTAACGACGAGAAGAGAGAGACATTTTTGGTTTGATGAGATGTTGTGATGAGGTTCCTTCTGATAAAGGGATGATTTATTTCCGAATTTCCCGTGTTTTTCCAATTCTATTCCGAATCTCCCGTGCTTTTCTCAAGTCCAAAGGATTGCGAAAGATCTCTCTTGAGGTATAAAGACATGATTATCCGGACAAAGTCCAAAAAGTTGGCCGAGAAGATTGCAAAGACTTCACGCCTTGGTGAAGCCGAGACGAAAAAGTCAAAAGAGCCTCGGGTTGAAGAAGAGGGTGAAGAGACTGACGACCGAGTGCCCACGCGTCGCTTCCGCATCCAATCGGCCATGGACGGAACGGTCGCCATTGAGGGGATTAAGGGTTTATATCAACGCCACCTTCCAAAGCTTCCTCGGGGTCTTCCCCTCTTCAATGACATTAAGGGTGCCATGAAGGCTTCAAGTTTTGGTGTAGTCTTTAAGCGATCAAAGGTGAAAGAATCAAAGAAGGAACCAGAGGTAAAGGAACCAAAAAAGAAATCAATTAAGCCTCGTCTTGATGGAACCTTTTCTTTGCCCGTTTCAGTACTTGGGGAAGGTATTGCCAAACGGATCGAAGACGCCCTTTCCATCCAACCCAAAGACATGTCGTCCATCTATGGTGGGAAACCACCTCCTCCCTATAAGACAACTGTCCGAAAGAAGGACGAAAAGGGAGTCGAACGTCTCCACATTTCTCGCGCCCTTGGTGAAGTCTTATGGGGTCCTCCTTCCAAAAAAGACATTGATCGACTTGGGAAGGGCACCGTTCCAAAGGAAAACTTTTTCTTCAAGGGATCCCTCATTGACACGGCTCCTCCTCAGCGGCAGGCCGTCGATCGAGTAAAGGCTTACTTTGGTGAGCGAACCTCAAAGGGCACGGGGTTAGCCATGTTGGTGGCGCCCACGGGAACGGGAAAGACTGTGATGGGTCTTGGGACGGCGTCAGAATTGACACCCCCAGAAGATCCTGAGAAACGTTACATCACGGCCGTTGTATGTCACCGTGACATTTTGCTCACCCAGTGGAAGGAACGCATTGGCGAATTTTTACCCAATGCCCGAGTGGGGATGGTGCAAGGCAACGAATTTGATGTGATTGATAAGGACATTGTTATTTTTATGATTGATTCTTTGCTGTCACGTGGTGAATCTCCCGAGGATGAGAGGGCAGGGGTGGCCACTGACCCAGAGGCCTTTATGGCCGCTTATGAGGCCCACATGTCGAATCCGAGGAGGAAGCGAAAGGGAAAGGTTCCAAAGGCGACGCTTCCGCCTGGTTACAAAAAGTACCCTGCCTTTCTTTTGAGACGCTTCGGCTTGGTGATCTATGACGAAGGTCACCACTTAGCGTCAAAGACGTATGCAAAGGCCTTTGGCCTCCTTCCCGCTCGGTGTTGCTTAACCCTGACGGCCACTCCGAAGCGGGGTGGAAAGATTATTCCTCAATTGTTTTGGATCTGTGGAGAAGTCGTGGCCCAGTTCCCGCGGGGGTGGCAAGCCGTGAATGTGCGTGGTATTCGTTATGAAAATCCGGCCACCCAAAAGATCATCTTTAAGGGTGACTTGGTTGCCGTGTGGGAGATGAATAAGGCGTTGGCCTACGACTTTGATCGGAACGATCGAATTGTGGAAGAGGTGGGAAAAGCTTTAAAGGCCAACCGCCACGTCCTCGTCTTCACCGAAAGGGTGAAGCACTCGGTGTTTCTTGTGCGCCGACTTCAATCGCTAAAGGGAAAGGTTGGGAAAGACCCAAAGCGTGAAAAACTTGTGGGGTGGTACACTCCCTCCTTTTCGCGCGAACGTCGCCACGAAGAGCTAAAGGCCCGAGTCATTGTCACAACCTTTCAGTATGCCCGTGAGGGGTTGGATGTGAAAACCCTTGACACTGTCATTCTCGGGTCACCCGTGTCTCAGTTGGAGCAAATTTTGGGCCGCATCTTTCGTCCCTGCCCAGATAAACAAACCCCCTTAGTGATTGACATTTTTGAGGAGACAATAGATCTTTACAAAGGCATGTGGGGAAAGCGTTATGCCTATTACACAGCGAAAGAGCAAAAGTACAATGTGGAGCTGATGGACCATAAGGTGAGTGACATCTCACAGGTGCGATCAAAGGAAGATTTGGAGCTTTTAGAAGATTTGCCGTCTGACGAAGAGGAAGAAGTCCTTTGGGAGGATGTTGTATTTCATAAAGAAGAATAAAAAATACTTTTTTCAATCAAATGCCAAACCATACCACCACCATTCTCGAGTTAAAGGGTGACCAAGGAGAGATTGAACGTTTCAAGACAGAGAATCGGGGCGAAGAGAAAGCTTTATCCTTTGAGACGGGTTATCCGATGCCTCCAGAAGAAGAAGCCCTTCAAATGCTTGAAACAATTACCATGAGTTCAAGTTTGCCCACTTGGGGCACAAAGTGGGATTGTTACGAGGTTGGAGAGTGGACTGAAGAAAACACCTTGGACTTACCTGACGGCATGGTCGCCTGCAACCCCCTACTACCTGCACATTTCGGAAAAGTATCCAAGCATTTCCTTTAAGCACACCTTTGCCGATGAAGGTGGTCTCTTTCTTGGCTACGAAACCATTAAGAATGGAACAGTGATGACAAAGATGGATGTCGATTGGGATTCGGATGAAGGAGTCGAAATGCGCAAAACCCTCGGTGTTTATTTTGAAGACGAAGAAACCACTGATGAATAAAAACCCCAATGGACCAATTGAATCTCGAGTCAATTCAAGACATCAGCCAGACTGTTGCCGGAATGATGGGAGTCGATACAAATCTTGTTGCTGATTCTTTGGCCGCTGCTGCTGAATCAGGCATGATGGCAAAGATGATTCAACTCCAAAAGTCTCTTTTTCGTCTTCAACCAACCACCTATGATGGGATAATCCTGATGAATTCCTTTCAAACCCTTTTAATGTCGTTAGGAATGCAACGCCACAATGAAATGCCCGAAAATGAAGGCGACCTTGATGCCTGGGTGGAAGCTTTGATTGGTGAAGTCCGGCCAGCATGGGAGACATTTATTGGTGGTTTCCTTCCTCACGGGGAGATTGACTTTGATGAATGAAATTCTCTCGAATTAATCACTCACTTCAATTTAATCTTGTTTCTCTCGAATTAATTACTCACTTCACTCGTAATTTAATCTTGTTTCTCTCGAATAAACAACTCACTCATTGCTTGATTAAATCCTGAATTGATACACCAAGTGTGGGGGAGACCCTTTGCAAACAACGCCTTCATAGTTGGATAGGTTCGCCGATTGACAAACTTTGTTGTGTAGCCTTTGGGTGGTCGAAGGACGTCTCCCTTTTTCAGGGCATGATTCATTACAAGAAAGGGAAATTCAATAGTGGTGGGTTGGCGAAATCTTTGCATGGTTTGGAGGTGGCCACTTTCTTTCAATACATCTTCAATCTCAAGGCAATCCTTTTTTCGAAGGGCGACTGGAGTGTGGTTGGTGGACACCATCCACCGGCATCCAAGAAGGGATCTTGACAACCTATGAGTATGTTTCATAATTTTGGAATACATGCAAGATGGGTTGACCCACATGCCTAAAGGAACAGTCAACTTATAGACGGGTCGACCTTTCCCATCGAAAAAGTTGTAGGGCTCCAAGGGGCGACCCACAAAAAAGTCGTCGTCAAAGAGGATAAAGTGCTCCGATAGGTTTGGGATGTGATGAACTTGAGAGTAATTCAGCAGGCCATTGTAGGAAGGCAGGGGGGCATAGGGCCGAAAGACGTCTTCGTGGTGGACGACCTTTACCTTATCAAATAGAGGGTCAATGGGATTTAGGCAGTCGTCAGAGATGGATTTCTTTTGTTTTGAAAAAGGAAGCCACTTGGGTCTCTGAGGTTTCTGGGTAAAAATGTAAATGGTGCGCACCCAAGGCATGAAACGAAGGACGGATCGAATGGAAAAGTAGAGTTCATCCTTTAAGAGGTCAGGGGTTGGGTCTCTTTGGGGATCTCCACGACCTAAGCCTTCCCTTTCCCGCCAATCCTCTTGGGCCTCTCGCCACGCTTCGTCCGTCCCATCCACCCAAGTGTAGACTACATCAATCGGACCTTTCCACCCATCGCCCTTCTTCACTCTTTTTGGTGCCCAACATATCGCATATAGAGATAAGAGCCAAAGGCCAAATCCAAGAATGAGAATACCAAGAAGGATCAAAAAAATAAGTAGACCTAATCTTTTCATTTTTTATTTTAAGAGATCACATTCCATTCTTCACCATGTCTCGTCGTTACCAGCGTGATTGTCTCCCAAGTTCGGTTCGTGCCATGTTGAATTCGTCTCATGTCTACAAGGAATACCTTGATGCCAAGGCGGCAGTGCGAAAGTGGCAATCCCAAGGGATGGAGCGATGGGCTCAGCAATGGGAGGCCTATGCTCAAGCCATTTTGCGGAATCCAGAGTCTGACAAATTGAAACGCCCTGCATGTGTTCATGAATATGGCGAAACTCGTCGCATGCGAGAAAAGAGACGCCAACGTCCCTCTCGCCTGTCTGGCGTTTCAGGTCTGACTTCCAAGTCCAACCTTCTTGCTCAAAAGGAGGGTGACCTTTCCGGATACATTCGTTCTTGATTCCTTTTTTCAAGTCTCATCTAAATAGAAATGTCTATTCATCCATCTCACCATCAGCATTTCTCCCAAGGCTTTGACTATTTTTCCTACCTTTCAACCTCTCCCTACCCTCCATTTGCTTGGCAAATCCAACAACTCTTTCATCCAGTTTTGAAGAGTCCAGAAGAAATCGTAGAACCAAGAGTTGAAGTTGCTCAAGATGAGAAATTGAATCAAGAGGGAAAAGAAGAGAGACAGTCATATGCCCAGATTGTTTCAAGATGCACAACTCAATCAACCCATCACCCCAAAGTTCCCCAACCAAAGTTAATAGAAAGAGCTCGAGTCATTGTCCACAGACCGGCAAATCTTGATGATGTGGACATTCATAAACCAAAGGACATTCATAAACCAAAGGACATTCATAAACCAAAGGACATTCATAAACCAAGGCGAAGACGTCCCCGCAAACCAAAAGAATTAAAGGACACCCCTAAACCAAAGGACATTCATAAACCAAAGGACATTCATAAACCAAAGGACACCCCTAAACCAAAGGACGAACCAAGCTTTGGCTCATCCGACAGATTTTTGCAAAGCAAAAATTTATTGAATGAAAAAGAGGTTCAGTGGGGAGATTTAGTTTAAAACATACGAAAAGGTGGGTGAGTATAAATAAATATGAAAAAGTTTATTAAGTGGTTAACAATGGCATTCAACTGGTTATTTCTTGAGCACCCCAAAGAAAATGGAGAAACCTATGTACAACATCTTAGAGGAGCTCTTATGATGTGGCTTCGACTCTTTTTTGCCTTGATCATTCTCGCCATTCATGCCGTTCTTCCTGGCCTTTTCCAAAAGACGACTTCAAATATTTTGCGTCAGGCTTTAGATAAAAGAATAAAATCTACTTAAACCCTCCATTCAAATGCAGTCACTGTTGGATACGATTCGCTAATGGGAGAAAAGTAGCGAAAGAAGGGAATCTCTTCAAAGGACTCTGAGACGTGAAAGGTTGTCCAAATGTGAGTGATGGGCTCCATTTGATAGACAAAGGAAATGTCACTTCTCTGAACAATTTGAAGGTCCCTTTTCGAATCCCAAGGGGTTTCCGAATGATTCTTCAAGTAGCGAATCCCAATCATCAAATTCTTCTCCTCTAAGGACGATGAGCAAATGACGAGGTGTTTTGATCCAGACGGAGGAGCTGATTCGGCATCTTCTTGAAGAACCTTCATCACCTCACATAGGAGGCGAATGGATTTCGAGTCGAGGACCTTACTGAGGACCGTAAAACGAGAGGGGAGGTCATGAGGTTCAATGGAGGACGACACAAAGGTTGCCTTATTGACTTCCAGACTGGCTTTACAGTGGGGACATTTTGCGAGGCGGACATTGCGATCCGAAAGCTTTGAAGCATTTGAGGAAAAGAGGCGCATCACACACAAGAGACAAAAGGAATGGAGGCAGGGAGTAATCACGGAAACGGGATCTGTAAAACACAAAGAACATTGGGTTCCTTCCTTCCACTCTTCAATCACGCTTTCTAACTTTCCTAAGGATCGACTTTTTTGAAGGGTGAGGTCTTCAAGGGTGTGTTCTAGTTTTTCCTTTTGGCTTCGAAGAGATGTCAGCTGAAGGGACATGGACTCGGTCAAAAATTGGAGGTGGGTTTGGGCATCCGAGGATGGCGGGACCATTGACGGATTTTGGGCAGGTACAAGTGACGAGTTGGATGGAAGGAGGGATTCCGGATTTTCCATGCGTGGTTCCAAGATGGAGGTAATGGGGTCGATGGACGAGGAAGAAGTGATGGAGGTAATTGGAGCAACGGATGAAGAAGTCGTCACAGGTCGAGAAGGAGGGGGAGGAGGAACACGTCGCGGTGGAAGAGGAATCCTTTGAGATCGTACTGGAACTCTTGAGCGAGATGGAAGAGATGAAAGGGGTGGTGGGGGAATCCTTTGAACTCTTGATGGAAATGGTGGTGGTGGAGGGATACGTGGAGGCGGAGGAGGTAGTGGAGGCCTTCTGGAAGGAATTCCCTCCATGCGAACTAGGGTTTGGAGTTCCGACTTATACTTCTCTTTGAATCTTTCTAAACGGTCTTCTGTCCGTCGGATTTCACCATTAAAGTAGTTGCGTAACCAATGGTGTAGTTCATGCTGGGAAGAGATTTGCAAACGATGTCTCGGGTTTGAAATATAATCTTGGGATGCAGTCACAAGAAGGGGAGACACACTTTCGTCAGTCACCTTTTCAATGTCGTGAGACTGCAGCATGTACTCTTCGTGCCTCGACAGGTCAATCAGCACGCGTTTCGCTCGAATGGGAAGTTGCCACGACCAACAAGCTTGGGGACACAAAAAGCATGCATCTACAATATCTCTTAGGTTTGGAAAGGGTGGCAGGTGAGGAGTTTGGGTTTTGATGCATGCATGGTGCATAAACTCTCGGTCTTGAAAGGAAAACCCACGTGTGTGGGTGAACCCCACCTGAAGCCTTGTTCCAAAACTCCGGTCATGGAACTCCTCCGTTGTTGTTCCCATTGCCTTCATAAAACTAAAATGGGTGGCGGGGATGGCATGAATGTCTTCCCAAAACACAAGTGACCATGTCCCAAACTCAAAGGGCATGCAATTGACCTTTTGCATGTGAGGGGAAGAATGCCACATAGACCGTGCATTGACAATGTCAAAATGATTTATGCCTCCACCCGTCTTTGTGGTTTTATGGCGACAGTACTCTTCCATGTCGACAAAGCGGGAGTAGGCCGAGTGGAGTTCTTCTGGGAATTCAAGAATGGCAGAGACGCATGCCTCGAGGTAGGTGGAGTAGCGCGAAGACCCATAGAGGGCCATGTTGAGGACAACCCGTTCCACACTCAGTAGCCTCGAAAGCGAAAAGGCTGAAAGGTCTTTCCACGAATCCACAATTAAGGTTCCTTCTCCCTCGTAAATGGATGGACAGTGAGACACGATGAGGATGGGATCCATCGACTCACCGTCTCCCAATAAATCACCCATTCCCCTTACAATTTCCTTCAACCTTGTTTGGGTTGCACAAAGGTGGGGAGAATACTGGAGGCATCCACAAATTTCCCAAGTGAAAAGGGACTTTTCGATTGATGGAATTAGAGAGTTGGTCAACATGTTGAAGAAGAGGGTGGTGCCCATGGCTGTTTCAAAGGGGAGCCGAAACCCCGGAACTCCTGAAACGGTGAGGGGTGGTTCGTTAGGGGAGAGGGCATAGGCAATGCGTTTGTCCAAGTCGTTCTGAATCGCCAAGGGCATTATAATCCAAGGGGAGGGAAGACTCGACGACGAATAGTCCCCATAAATGAGGGTTGTGGTTTGAGAAAGGCGAGACAGGGAGCGCATAAAGGTGTGGAGGTGGTTGATGCAGACGTCCTTATCATTGGCCATGATGCGGAAGGGCACAATGTCAAGCCAAACTTCGACACAAAGAACCTTTTTATCTAAGATCCATGCTTCAAGGTTCAGCCACGAAATAGGCTCACAAAGAGCAGATAAAAACTCGAAAAGTTTTGAGGAAATCTGTAAGGTTTCTCGATTTACCCTCACCTCCTTTCGATCCCCCCGCGAAATAAGGTGATAACCGTCTTCCCTCACCAAAATCTTGTACTTTGGCACCGTGAGTGGGTTAAAGGCGTCACTTTCCATGACATGGACAAAAGGTCTCCAGTGGGAGACCACGTCTTCCTTTGAACGCTTCAGCCTACCAGAGTCCATCGCTTTCTTATATTCAAATTTAAATCTTCACCACCATTGACCGACTTTGAATAATTCTCTCAATCGAAGACCGAAGGGTTCCCAAGTCAACAAAATGGGGATGGGGCGGAAGGACCTCCATGAGGCAAAGGGATTTGAAGAGGGACTCGTCTAAGGAACGCAAAAGATGCCAAATGGCCCATCGTTTCCTTTCAAAGGTCATCGCGTTTCTCCCAGCCTCATGATCCTTCCTCGTGCATGGCACGTCGTGAGACCGGCATTGGTCATCGCAGACAAAATTTGTTTGGGAAACAGTTGACCAGTAGGGGTCCGAGTCCCACCGTGGACATCCAAGTTTTCCTTCAGGGTCCCAGTGGGAGAGGGGAAGAAAGGGCTCCGAGGTCACCGAGCGACACACATAACAAAAGTGATAGCCGCAGTGGCAAATCGAGTTGCAGTCCACCGTCTTGATAATCTTTACCCCGCACCCTGGACAGGTGACGTGGCCTTCTTCGTCTCCAAGAATGTCACAGAGGTGGGTCAAGACGGTGGTCAGTGAGATTTCATTTACATAGAGTCCCCGCTTATGGACCTTTGACCAAAGAAGGGAGTTGACCGACAGCGATTCCTCGTCCCAACACCGTTCACAAATGGGGGACGACTTTGCAACTGGCCATTTACAGTCGGCACACCGTCGATGAAGACAAAAGGCAGAGGTGCATTCGATAACCAAGTCACCCTTTCGATGGTTCTCCCACCTTTCTTTGGGGACTTTAATGTCAAAGGGACATTCCACCCATTCAGTTGTCCATTCAGCTTTAGAATTTGGCAAAGGAATTCGAATGGGGGCCATGTTCTGGCATGGAATAAAGATGGAGGAGGGGTGCATGATTCGTCTCAAGCGTTTTGAAAAAAGACGGTATTCAAGAGGGGTCAACAGGTGATGGAGCCATTTTTCCTTTAAACGGGTTACGGTGGGACACTGGGGGCAAAGGGTTCCTTCGACAAATCCCTTTAAGACGGGTTCATACACCTCACTGCCTACATACATGGTTCTCACACACGACACACACGTGGCATGGTCATGGGTTTCGCAGGCCGTTAAGACACAATGGTTGTCTGAAAGTAGGCCTTTTGAATTTAAAAAAGATTTTAGATCTGAATGGCGCACTTTTTCCAAAGACACTCTTGACACAAGTGCGCCCTCTCTAAGACAAATCATACAGGTCGCCTTCATTGGAATTAAGGAAGCTATAAAAAAATTTAAAAAGTTCAAACTGAAATCATTAGGTTGGAATTTAAATCGTCATCATAAAGAAAAATGGAAGCTCTTATTTCCCAAGTGAGGGACCCCTCAAACTCTGACGAAGACATTGCAAAGGGCATCTATCAGTACGCGGCCACCGTCATGGCTAAGGAAGGCCGTGTGATGTTTGACCGGTTTGCAAAGATGCAGGCGCAGCAGAGAGCCCACGAAATGGCAAAGGCAGACGAGGCGGCCCAGTACGCCATGAAAAATCCCAAGTACGCGGCAATGAGGCAGCAGGCAGAAGCTGCAGGAATGGCCCAAGGTCAACTTCAACCCTTTGAGCCTCAGTATGAAATGTGGCCTCCCCCGAATCCGGCCATGGTGTCTTCCATTGGGGACAACCATCGATCCCGTCCCGAACCTTCGCCCTTTATGGCACCTCCTGGCGGCCTTGGTCAAGCTCAGGCTCACCATGCCTTTCCCGCTCCTCCCACCGAGGCCATGATGCCGATGCCTTCTGGTATGGAAATGGGTGGAGGATTGGGTGGACCTCCTCAATCGTATGCCATGAATATGAATGGTGGAATGGGAATGTCTATGGAAGGTCCTCCAATGCCAACCACTGATCCGTCTTACATGCCTTCCTTTGAAGGCCTTCTTGGTCCTCCTTCCGGTATGGGTGCTCCGTCTATGCCTCCTCCTCATGGTCCGCCTTTGACTCATGGTCACGTTGCCCCCACTCAAATGTCTCAACTTGGTTTTAACCAAGAGCCCCCCGGGAGAAAGAGTTCGGGAGGCTATTCGAACATGATGCAGGGTGCCGGTGCAGGTTTAGCTCCCGCAGATGGCCAAGGTGGGGCTCAACCAAGATACCTTGACATGTCTTCTGAAACGACCTCTGACGGCCTTCCCGTCTTTTAAAAAGAATCACCTTAAATAAAATGCAAACATGGTCCCTGATTCTATCCATTCTACTGATTCTTCTTATTTTTGTAGTGGCGGTGTATCTCGCAAAGGCGTCTGAGGGTTCTATGGAGTGTTGGGCCACACTTTCTTTCGACGAGTGTGACCGCCTTTGGCCCTCTCTTGTGACCTCAACCCATGTTATTACCTTGGAGGATCAACACCAAAAGCAAGCGTCTGCCAAGGCCATGTTAGACGATCTTCGGATTCCCTTCACCTTTTGGAAAGGGTATGATGCGAGAAAAAGGTCCACCTCACATGTTTGCCCTAAAACAAATTTGAGGCCTGGCCAACTTGGATGTTCTCTTTCCCATCTCACCCTTCTCAAATCCATTCAGAGTCGGAATGGATGGACCCTCGTCTTTGAGGATGATGCTCTTCCATCAACACGAAAGGGTACAAAATCAATGATGATTCAAGCCTTACAAAAGGCAAACTTAGATGATAATATTTGGATTGTTTATTTTGGTGGATGCTTTTCAAAAATAGGTGCCCCGTTTTCAAAACGGGTGGATGCCCACCTGTGGAAAATGGCGACAGGGTGCACACATGCCTTTGCAGTCAAAAATACAAAGGCTTCGAAAATTGCAGACATCATCTCCAAAGGAATGTGCAAAAGACCCGTTGATCTGAATATGTTAAAGTACCTCAAAAAGCATTCTCTTTTTGTATGTCATAAACCCTACAACCCCGCCAACCCTTGGGCCCAGTTTTATGCAAAGACTCCTGAAGTCATTTACGGATCAGGCCTCTTTGGTCAACGGAGGGACGGTGATGGATTCCAGTCTGTTGTTTCTATTTAGGTTTCTCATAGTAACCAATAAACACTCCTGCATATCTTGATCGAGAAACCCGAAGGTTTCCGCGCTTCAAGTTGAGGTAGATGAGTCTCGGAAGAAGTTTGAGTTTTATTCCCTTTAGGTCCTTCGCCACATAGCGAAGACGGCCATTGAGGTCACATCGTTCGGAGCATGAAGGAGGGCGGGGTTGGATGAGAACGTGAAACATGAGAAAAATCTTCAAGAGGTGAATGCGAAAACGTGTGAGAACATTGAGAACCGAGAGAAAGGTTTGGGCCGACTCAACCCGATTGTAAATTATTGTGAGGGCCATGATCCACACCCAAGCTCTGCAGAGGTAGGGGCACTGCTGAGGAAACAAAAATAAATCATCCATTCCGTGAAACCAAACGTTGGACATCATGGTCCAAGGGGAAGGCTTCAGACGAGGCCTGATAATGGTGGCCCACCACTGGAGAATAAGGGTGGAGACCTCAGTAACCTTTTCATGAAGGGAAGGCTCCATGTGAAAGACGTATCGAATCTTCGGACAAATCACCAAGATGTTGGCATGGCCACGATGAAACCGTGGTGCTCCACTCTTTTGTACAAACATTCGCTCCTGGTGGCGCAACCCCACCTTTAACACAATAAACTCTGGAGATTCACCATTTAACAGACCAATCAAGGCATCACAAATCAAAACATTGGAATCGACAATGGCATTGTAAGAGGCTTCTTCTTGAAAGGCTCTCTTAACACCTTTGCGCCGTTTTGGAATGGTGGTGTGCTTCAGAGGCACGTGAAGGGTGTCGTTTTCTTCAAGGACAATCAGGGTTCCAAGAAAACGGATACCCTTCATATTGTACATTTTCTCCACACTCACCTTTGTGAAATCAAGGGCATGGTGGGTTTCACACACGTGCTCCCACCCATCCCGGCACGGAAAGATGGCCGATTCGTAGCCGTCCATCAGACGGCCTGCATCGAGGTCCTCCACCTCGGAAAGAAGGGTCCACGCAAAGGTTCGCATTTATAAAGAGGTTGGAAATTGCTTTTGAAGACGTTCCAAAACGGTCTCGGCTCCCTTATATTTGTTGAGGGTCGCTTCCACTTCCTTCAGTTGGAAACGAAGGCGGGAAAGGGTGTGCTTCAGTGCGGCTTCTTCTTTGACAATCCCAGTGAGTTCATTGCGAATCGCAGATTGAAAGGCGAGATCCATTTTTATTCAAGTGAGGGTGAAAATAACAATCATTCAATTAACGTAATTTCTTTCCCATTCGCACCACAAAATCGCGATGGATGATGTAGCACACAAAGTTGAGGGCGGAGAGGTCGTAGATTAAATGGTAAACCTGGCCAAAGAAAAAATAGGCAAAGTAACCGAGAAGGGTAAAAATGACAATGAGGAAGTGAAGGTTGTTTAAAGATGAAAAGGGGTAGAGAAAGGGAGCTCCGCCAAGGAGGCAGAAACCCCAGTGAAAAGTTGTGAAGGATGAAGTGGTGGCGTAGATCAACGTGGTGACAATGAGGGATTGAAAGTGTTTGCCCATGTCTTGAAGGCGACACTGAAAACGGTTTTGGTCACGTTGCCTCACCTTTTGCTTTGAGATGAGGGAGAGGGCTTCGTCCTTTAGGGTGTAGGTGGCCCCGGTCAACCATCCAAGGAGGGAACCAAAATAGAGAATCCAATTGAGAATCATTTTTTTTATTTGATTGTTTGAGGAGCAATAACTTAAACTCACAATCACTTTTTACCATGAAGTCTCTCATCAGTCTTTTTGTCATCATTGGAGTATCCCAAGCGAGCCAAACATGTGACCAAGAGTTCACGTCTTGGCGTCACACCCACGGAAAGGTCTATCCAACCATTGAAGAAGAAGTCTATCGACGCCAAGTGTTTTGTTCCCATCTTAACACCATTCGTACCCACAATGCTCGAGGCACCACTTGGTACATGAAGATGAATGCCTTTGGCGATCGAACCCCCGAAGAATTCTTTTCCCAAATGGTTGGAACCTATAGTCTGTCATCACTTCCTTCCAACCAAACTCTTGAACTCGAACTCGAAAATCTTCCAACCTCAATTGATTGGGAAGCCCTTGGCCACGTCTCAAAGGTAAAGAACCAAGGCCAGTGCGGATCCTGTTGGTCCTTTTCCACGACAGGTGCCATTGAAGCGGCAACCTCGATTGTGTCAAAAACGACTGGAGATTCCATTACCCTGCTTTCTGAACAACAATTGGTTGATTGTTCCACCTCCTTTGGCAACAATGGGTGCGATGGAGGCATGATGGATTTTGCCTTTCGCTATGTCGAAAAGGTTGGTGGTCTTTGCACCGAGGCTGATTACCCTTACGAAGCAAAGAATGGCGTTTGTCGATCTTCGAAGTGTCAAGTCCATGACCCCATTAAGGGCTTTAAGGATGTTCAACCCCATTCATCCAATGCCTTAATGGAAGCTTTGACTCATCAACCCGTGTCGATTGGGATTGAGGCTGACCAAGCGTCCTTTCAGTTTTACGGTGGAGGTGTCATGTCTGGATCCTGTGGTTCAAAGGTGGACCATGGTGTTCTTGTTGTTGGCTATGGAACGACCTCTGATGGTCAAGATTTTTGGAAGGTGAAGAATTCTTGGGGATCGACCTGGGGAGAGAATGGCTACATTCGCTTTGCTCGCAACTCGACTGCCAATGGCGGCGCGGGCCAATGCGGTATCTTATCCTCCCCTTCCTACCCCCTCGTTGCTTAAAATCACATTATGGTAAAGCTACACCAAGTGTCAACGTCTTTGTTGTTCCGTGATTGAATTTCAGGTGTCACGGCTTTGGCCACTTGTAGGTTGTCAGAAGATTTAACCCAGTATTTGATGCCATTATGTTTTTATTTACCTATGAATACAAACTTAGCCCAAAAGGAAGAAAGACACCGAAAATATTTTATTACAAATTTCTAAACTCATACACCCGGTGCTTATAAATCTTAAAGGGGGGATTGAGGAGGGGTCCAAGGATGGCTTCGGCCTCTGACCCATTCATCGTTTCTTCGTGTCGGTCATAGAAGAAGACGTTTTCAAGAGGGGTGGATCCTTTTCCTCCATAGGAAATCACCGAGGTAGTGGTCTCAAGATCTTTCTCTAACTCACCTGATCCTTCCTTCATGGGAGACGACACTTCCTCCTTCATCTTTGGAAGGTGGCGACCACGCCAAGCCTTAAACCACCGTTGGACTTCAGGGTCGGATGCAAAGGGTTCCACCCGTGTCAATTCAATCACTCCGTCAGTCAAAGAAGTATAAAAGTCGAGATTGTCGGCAGCGTGAAGGATGGACTTTCCCTCTGCCACTTCCCAAGGGCATGGATGCTTTGCTAAGGCCTTGAGCAAATTCTTCATGATAAGGTCGGCAGCGACCACCGTCTTATGGGTGTAGAGACGGGTGAAAAGGATGAATCGAGTGCGAAACACTTCACACACATTCCAGTAGTCCTTCAAGGCGTAGCAAAGGTGGACTGATCCATCCGCAACTTTTAAGGCCTTTGTCAGTCTCATTAAGCGAAGAGGGTCAAAGGAGATTGAAATGTTGGATCCACGGCAGTCCCTCAAATAATAGTCAAACTTATCGACGTCAATGTCGGTGATGTCATTGGAGACAATTTCATACAAGAACTCCTTTCCCATCGGGGGCCCCTTCCACTTCCAATCCTCAGGTGCCTTTGAAGCTCCTCCCCACATCATTTCACCAATCATCGAAATGTGGGCGTCGTTGAGGCCAAAGGTGTAGAGACGGGCTCCAAGGTCGTACTTTTCAATAATGTGGGTGAGGATCTGGAAAGACAAATGTTCATGGGTCACTTCCTTTCCCTCATCCCGGCAGAAATTCTCATAGAGGTGGGAAAAGGGGCCGTGACCCAAGTCGTGGCAAAGTCCGGCCAACTCGACACAAAGAATCTCTTCGCTTGTGATCCCCAGAGATGGTTGAGAGGTTTGGAGGTGACGAATCAACCTACCTGCCAAGTGGGCAACTCCGATCGAATGCTCAAACCTCGTGTGGTGAGCACCCGGAAACACTCGCTTCGCCGTGCCCATCTGAGATAGGTCATTCAGGCGTTGAAATTCGGGGGTGGAAATAATGAGCAGAGCCGCCGGGTTGAGGTCAATGTGACCGTGGACGGGATCGTTGACTAAGAGAGACATGGGGGTTTGGTTAGACTTTTCATGATGTAAATTCAAATCTAAACATTTTTATTTACCAATAGTGGGTTTCAAAAGTTCATAAAGATCCACCGTTTCAAAAAAGGCTGGATAATCTTTTTCCGATCGAATCACGGATGCCTCTTTGACCCCTGAGGAAAAAAAGTCTAAGGATCCTTCCGTCTTTAGGGCCATGGTGTCTGGATTCAAAACCAATTCGTAGAGGGTCGAGATGCGAAAGGTGATTGGACTTTCAGTTGGAATCAAGCGCCGAACCCTCAGCATTGCATATCCGAGCCATGCATAGTCGAAAGCAAAATACAAGGCTTCATCACTTGGCGGAGTGAACCAAGAAACTGGAGTTTCCTCTCCTTCCTTCACAAATACAATCCCAAGAGATCCACCCTTTTTATCAATAAACACTCCATCCTTTGCATCTCTAAACCCAACTCGACCATCACCTCCATCAAAGACGACCTTAAAGATGACTCTTGGTTTTTCAGCTCTAGGTGAGTATTCAAACATTTTAAATGTAAAACATCACTTTGAACTTTCTTCTTTGAAACGGATCAAGACCGAAGATTAAGTCAGTCTCTTCTTCTTCTTTTCATTCATTGCCCTTCTCTTTTTCTTCTTCTTTTCATTCATCTTCCTCTTAAACCGTGGCCCTCCAAAGTGGGTGACTCGACCACTGGCCTTAAAATAGGCAATCTGATCCTTTGTGAGGTTTTTAGGGTCAAGGTACCAGTCAAGGTGACGGGCAATGTAGGGTTCGGCGAGGCGAATGGCCTTTCGAGTGACCTGTTTCTTATTGAAATTCGGACGGTACATGGAAAAGGTTGTGTCGACATGGGCACGTCGCATCCTCAGGCCATTTTTATCGGTGAACCAAGGTCCCCAACAATCAATAAAGGAGCAGGTCTTTCCGCCCTCTGACCCAATGGCCCGTTTCTTCAAGGGGTAGTAGTCTGGGATGTCGTCAATCCGGAGGCTTGGACTCAGTGCATTTACTCTTGGATGGGTCATCAGAACCTTATACATGGTCTCGATCCAGGGAAGGTGGGAGTTTTCAAGTTCAATGTCAGGATCCGTCATGACGTAGGCGTCAATGGGCCCATTGCGTTTCTTATATATCCGGACCGCAATGTTGATGTGCCTCCAAAGGTCTTTTGCGCAATGAATCTTTGGAAACTCCCACACGGGGTAGGGTTGTGTCTTTAACCATTTAAGAAAGGGCTTATAGTCTGAGCCATTGTTAATTAGGGTGATGGGCTGACCAAGATCCTTGATGGATTCCAAACAGCGTTTGGTACACCAAATCCGATTGTAGACCACCACAAAAATGGGAATTTTTAAATTACTCATTTATATATAAAAAACAAATGAAGGTCATCGCATCCCTGACAACCCTTCCTGGGAGAGAGGCGTCGTGTCGAAAAACCGTTCGAACCCTTCTTCAACAAACACCAAGTATTTCGCAGGTTCGAGTCATGATTCCCTTAACCTACATGCGTCTCACCCAAACCTATGCCCCTGAGGCCATTCAAGCATTGGAGGCCATGTCTCCCCGTGTAAAGGTTTTTCGAGTTCCAAAAGACTACGGGCCAGGCCTGAAGTTTTTTGGATTTGCAAAGAACGGATACACTTTTGTGTGTGACGACGATCAACACTATCACTCAAAAACTCTTCGGCGTCTCCTCCGCAAAGCAAGAGGGAAAAAGAAACCTTGTGTAATTCAAAACTCTTCAAAAAAAGCTATTCGTGGGTTTCGTGGGATTCTCTTTTCGCCAAAGGTCTTAAATGGATTTCAAGGATTTTTGGACAAAGTTCCTAAACAAACTTGGGAAATTGACGATGATCTCATGCAGGTCTACCTTCGAAGACGAAACATTCCCATTCTGAATCCCGCAAAGGCAATTGCTCCAAGAAGAAGGTTTAAAAAAACTGCACCTGCTCATGCCTTGGGACGAGGAAACCGTGCGCGGAGACTGCGCCAAAGAAGGATTTTAAAAAGATTTATTCGAACAAAGTTACGTAGTGTGAATGAGTGATTTATTCGAACAAGATTACATAGTGTGAATGAGTGATTTATTCGAACAAAGTGAGGTCAGATTGTGTAGTGTGAATTTCATAAATGTAAATCCTCGGATTATCTTTTGTATCCATTTCTAGCACGGTGGCCTTTGCTTGACTTAGACCGTAACAACCGACGTAAATCATGTTGTTTTTTCTGTCGTATCTTGTTTTGGCGATCCTTGACTGACCGAGGATTTGTGTAGGGGATGGGTGCAAAAAAGCCTAAACGCTCTTTTTCTTGGTGAGTCAAATGGAATGTCTCCGCTACAAAATTTGTTTGCTGCACAAACCGAACCCGAAAAAGGGGCATCGTTGGTTCACGGACAGACTGGTCAATTTCGGCAGGGTCATCTGGAGAAATAGGTGGAATGAACGTGGTATGATCTCTTGAAAATAAAGCATCAATTTCTCGGCCAATCTCATGAAAGCGACGCATGGTTTCATCGTCTAGTGGAGGAAGGACAAAAGTCGGATTTTGCGTAGCAACATCATCCTCGTCATATTGAGATGGGTCGCCAAAGGGAAGAAAGGAAATCGGAAATTGAGTTTGAAAAATGGCATCCAAAGCAAGGAAGGTATTATTGAACAAAAAGGACGGCATGTACCCATTCACTTCGGTGGCAGGTGACGCCTCTGGTGTATACCACCAGTAGCCATCATTGTCCGTCATGTCGCTCTTTCCGCTTTCCCACTTGCGACACGCGGGGCATTTGCCTTGAGGTTTTACTCTTTCATTGCATCCCTTGCAAACCTTGAATGAACAACAAGGGTAGCTAAAATCTGCTTGGCTGTCACAGCACAAAGGGCAGCTGTCCATCCTTTTTATTTATTTAAAAATGTGCAGGTTTTTCATTTAGAGTTGAAGATTTAAGTACACACACACACATTAAAGCAACGCCCACATATCCGCCGAATCAAAAAATGCGTAAGGAAGAAGCCTCATCCTGCAAAATCTAGCCAAAAACGCTGAAAAAGTAAAATCATAATATTTCAATCGGTCACCTTTTATGCCATCCAAAGTATCGGAGCTTAAACGTTATTTTGGAATTGAGGGGGATGATATTGTCTTAACAGGCGAAACACCAAAATGTTTATTTAAAAAGTTTTGATTACAAAGGAGTTCCTAAAGGATCACCACCTCCTTGATTAGCTGGTTGTTGTCTTGGAGGTTGCATAGGTGGCTGAGAGTAAGGCACTGAAGGGCGGGGAGGCATGGGCTGAGGGGCCGTTGGCACCATTCCCCTTGGAGGAGGTGGTTGACCCTGGCCAGGATGAACGGTGGGCACGGGTTGGGAAGGAACTCCGCCACCGGCTTGAGGGTTCACAGGCATTGGGGGATGAGGCATGGCCGTTGCTCCGGGAGGGGGACGGGGAGGCAACATTGGTGGCCTTGGCGGAGCGAGGGTTCTTTGTGGTTGGGGTGGTTGAGCAACTGGAGGGGGAGCCTGAGACACTGAGGTGGGTCCAGTGTGATCAAGGACGGAGGAGTCGGTGGGATGCGGACGACCAGATGATGGAACAGGTCGAGGGACGGTTGTGTTGGACTCTGATCTCGCTTGAGCAATTTGATTTTGTAAGGAAGCCTCAATCTTTGCCTTCATGTCTTGAGTTAATGACGACACCTTATCCTTTCTCTCGGGGTCTTCCGCTTCAAGTGGTGGTTCGACTCGATCATTGGTCGACTCATTTGGGTTGTCATCTTCCACCTTTGTCTCTTCCTCCGCTTTACCATTCCCCTTCTTTTTTCGAAGGACGAAAAAGATGATGACAATGATGACAAGGACAACCACACCAATAAGAATCCAAATCCAAAGCTTTGATTTCTTCTTTGGTGTCTCTTGATTTTGTACTTGCTGAGGTTGTTGGGATTGAAGTTGGGCATCCCCAAATTTTTGGTCAAGGGGGGTCTGAAGGGTTTGCACCGGTTGAGTTGATGGATGAGTGGAAACGGGTTGATGAGCAGTTGCGGATGGTTGGTTCGGAATTCCCGATGGATAAGTGGAAACGGATTGTTGAGTAGAATGGGAAGAAACTGGCTGAGATGCAATTCCGAAATGGGAGGGCGGATGTGCCGGAATGCGAAAGGTGGTTCCTGACCGACGCTCGGAAGTGGGGTAGGTGGGAGGCCGGTGGAGGAGACCACTCGCTGCATTTTTTGCCTCCGTAAACGATTGGGCCAGAGAGGGTTCCATTAATATTTTTCATTCTTTCGGATATTTTGTTTTCCTCTTTAAACGTGAGGGTTCAATTTTAGAGGAAGAACACCATTGGGCAAAATGGATGATAAGAGGGAACCAAAACTTGAGGAGCCAAAGGACATACCACCACAAGAACCCAAGCTGAAACGAAAACGTGGGCGACCTCGAAAGATTAAACCTGAAGAGACAAAGAAAAAGGAAGAAGTCAAAATTGTTCTCCCGTCCTATGTCTATAAACATGACGGTGAAAAGATTCCCGAGTTTGAGTACTCGGAGATTGAATGTTCGTCATCCCTGAAGGAACAATCGGAGAGAGTGACGACCTACGAACCTTCCCTTGCATCCACTTCCCATCTTGAACTCCCTTTAGTCCTGAAGAAGGTATGTGACAATGATGCACCGATTGAATGGCCCATGGAAACCCGTTTGCATTGCTTACATTGTGGGCGAAAAATTCCAGGCGTCCCTTGGATGATCCCCATCACTCGAAAGCGCAACCACTACGTGATGGACGACGGCTTCTACTGTCGCTTCGAATGCGCCTCTGCAGAGATTGTGCGACGGAACGACTTTCACTCCACAACCCAACAGTCCTACTTGGTGGACATTGCCATTCGCTACTTTGGGATGGATCGCAAAAAGTTGCGGCCTGCAGGTCCTCGAAAGATGCTTGACTGCTACACAGCCACGGGCATCTCAATGGAAGAGTTTCATGCGGGCATGATGCACCCCGAGGTCCGAGTGAATGAGCGCCTTCCACCCTTTATCCCCGTGACGGTGTTTTTCGAAAAGACCCATAAGAACGAAGCGCGGTGGCAAGTGCGGGGTCTTCGCCTTCCACCAAAGGAGGAAGTGGACCGAATCTACAGGGAAGACCGGGTGGTGGGACCCAAACCCTACCCTGGCCAAGCAGCTATGTACGAAGCCTTTCTTCAAAACTACGACGTTCACTCAAAGGATTGGTTGGCGGTTGAGCCAGTGAAGAAACGGGCAAAGGAAAAGGCCGCAAAGGATGACGGCATGTCCATTGAAGCCTTTGCAAACACTCGAACAAAGAAGCGGAAGAAAAAGGAAACTTCTCCTGATGAATAATAATTTTTATGCTGTACAAAGTCAAATGGTTCTTATAAAGCAATTGGGGAAGCGATTCGGTTCAGATTGGAAGGCCTCCCACGACTCTTTGTCTAAGAGGGAGGGTATGGTCTTAACGGTGTTGCTGAAGCGGCTAAATTTCTTTTTCCTCCCCCGGTTGAGAAGGAATGAACAATGTTTACACTTTTATTCATGGAAGACCTACTGTCAGATGACTTCTCCAAGTCCGTCGTGATATGCTGTGAAGCTGCCATGGTGACTTTTGATTCATCCGCCTCTACCCTCCATGTGGAGGACTGGGACATGGAAGGCTTTGACGATTTGCGCAACGCAATGATTCTCTCCGACTGGGAAAAGGTGACTACTCCCGACCCGAATCAACCCGTTGTCGTGGGTCCCCAGTGGGAAGCCGCCCTTCCTTACCTTTTAAGAACATCAATTGATAAAGAGGGCCACTTACGCTATGAATGGTCTCAAGGAGATCGAATGTTTATTTCGGTGAGTTCTTAGATCACAATAAATATATAAATGCTTACGAATTGTCTAACATCCCAAGTGTGGTACATGACTGGTCCGGCCTACTTGGGCTTTTTAGCAAAGCCAAACCAACATACACAAATGCCTTCGCTTCTCGGCCATCCCATCTTAGACCAATGTTCCATGACTCCTTGGTACGTTCCAGGCCTCTACCTCTTATGGGTGGTGGCCACCTATGGCTCGTTTTTGGGATTCATGGTTGGCATTCTTGGATGGACCCTCCTCGAGTACGCCGTCCACCGTTACATCTTTCACTTTGACATTCGCCCCTTTTCCCATCTTTCCTACGTGAGGGTTCTCCACTTTTTCCTTCACGGCCTTCACCACTTATATCCCAATGACCCACTCCGGCTTGTTCTGCCTCCAATTTTTACCCTTCCTCCTGCCTACTTCTTTTCTCTCCTGCTACCCCCCTCCGTCTTTTCGGGCCTCATCTTTGGTTATGTCTGCTACGACATTGGCCACTATTGGATGCACCACGTGAAGGATTGCCAAGTTTGGCCTTTTTCCACTCGCCAATGGAAAACCTTAAGGACCCACCACATGGCCCACCATTACTCAAATCCCAACAAAGGCTTTGGAGTGTCCTCGCCCCTTTGGGATTATGTCGCTGAAAGAATGAAAATGAAATAAAAAAGGTCAAATTTATTTCTAAATGAGGGTGAAGGCCACCCCAATGTAATCCGTTTCGTCAGTGTGGCGAATGGTGGGCGCCGAGGTGTAGGAGGAATACCCAGAAAACACAGGGCGGTCAAGACCTGAATTATTAGCGAATAAGTTCGGCCAACATGGCCCTCAACTGGATCTCGGTGGGAAAGGGCCGATACATCTCTGACTGGCGAAAGTATTCAGGGTGGACATTTAAGTCAACGTCCTTATGGGCTTCTTCAAGACGACGAGTTGCA
>Ga0180433_10002387_pt1 | contig 29007 bp, 30 predicted proteins | sample SS_ome_8_FD_132980 | JGI IMG/M metagenome (GOLD analysis project Ga0180433, IMG submission 132980) | Hypersaline lake sediment archaeal communities from the Salton Sea, California, USA - SS_1_D_1 metaG | ecosystem: Environmental > Aquatic > Non-marine Saline and Alkaline > Hypersaline >... | reverse complement strand
GTTGTCCAAAAAGTATGAAAAAACTATTAACGCAAAGATCGCAGAGGGAGACACAAAACTATAAATGTTTAATAATTATAAATTTATAACTTTGCGAGCTTCGCGTACTCTGCGTTTAGATTTTGTTTTTAGTCAACCCCAGGTTAAAAGACAATTTCCCACCCAAGTCCAACTTGGGTCGGAGGAGAATTTTTTATCTTAGTAATTTTTATTTTTTCTTTTTGTGCATAGATAATAGTTGATGAAGATATTAAGAGAGAAAATAAAATCAATAGAATTAATGTAGAATACTTCATAATTGCCCCTTGATATATATAAACAAAATTTGTTTAATTTCACATCTTTAAAACTACCAAAAAATTTTGATCCGCGAAGCGGGATAAATAAATAGTGAAATAGACAAATAGTTTACCCCGTGAAATATAGGAAATAACTATTTCATCGGGGTCTAATCCTTGATTAACCGCACAGAAAATCCATAATGTTTATTGTAGCGGTAACGGTACACTTCTGAATGACTGCAAAGCAGGAGCCGGCCCCAGGCATAGTAGGTACTGAACTCTGTAGATGACCAGAAGAGGGTGCTGTTGCCCCTATCGTGGAAGGTACCATGGTCGTTGTCGCGATACCCACCAGGAAGCGCGGAAAAGCCACTGGTACCAAAGGCTGGATTTTTCTCTAAACTCCCATCAGACCATAATGAAAAAGAAACTAACCATACAAATGAGGCATTGCCTGCAAGTTTGCTACCTTCGTCTGTTCCCCGATATCCTGTATCATCTGCTTCTGACTGGCTCATCCCCAAAGACATTTCCAGTTCCTTCCACTCTTCATCTGTGGGTACATGCCAGCCTTCAGGGGCAATATTACTGCTGTCATTAACTGCATACCAGTTATAAAGATAGCCATAGGTTTCAGCATTATTTTCATTATTATCATACACACAATAAGCACCGGTTGTTAAGTTAGACCAATAACCTGAATAACCTGAATAACCTGTCGTCACATTAGGTATAATATTTCCATTTCGGTAATGTGTTACTTTAAGGTTTTCTGCCATCCACACTTGGTTGCCAATTTTGATGGTTTGGTACACATTGCCGTCCTGATCGGTCATGGTGGATTTTTTATCCGGATCAGTAACGCTATCTTTATCGCAGTTTAATATAAATAGACATAAAATACCAATGAAGAATATGATTTTTTTGTACATAATATAGAGCCCCCCTTTTAAAAATTTGTTTAACTTTCCCGCAGAAAATACTTAACTTTTCTAAGAAAACCTCCCGAAGGTTCCAAACCTTCGGGAGGTTTTAGGCCACGCCCATCACACATCAATATAATACCTCTCTAAATCCGAATTCAAGACTTCATGCTGATACTCTTTAACAAAGTGCTCATACTCGTTTGATCTTTGAAAATGCTCGTTGATAAAAAATTTTTTCGTATTAGAATGAATCCAATCCTGATAATCCGAATAAATCCATTCATCCGGTTTCTCAATAAGTTTTGCTTTAACAGGATTTAAGTGAATATACCGGACTACATGCAGAAGATATTCTTCTTTATCAATCAACACATGTTTAAATCTGCCCACAAACAGTGGTCCTGTTCGGTTTATTTGTTTATTTAAAGCTTGCACATAAGCATTCAACGTAATCTGCATAAACTTGGATATCGGAGTATTATTCAATTGCTTAAGTAAAAGATGAAAATGATTGGGCATTAAACAGTATGCAGTTATGTCCACATGAAATTTTGAGTTATATTTGTTACATAGCTTCAAGAAGTAGTGATAATTTTCTTCACTATAGAAGATATTGTTTGAATCAATACCTCAATTGAAAACATGATAGTAATAACCTGAGAAAGAGTCATTTTTTCTGTAAGGCATAATAGTTCAATGTGGTTTTTTAACCTCCCGAAGGTTCCAAACCTTCGGGAGGTTGCACAAATCCCCCTAAAACTCCACCTTGGGAGCTTCCTGGGCAGTATCTTCCGCTTCAAAATAAGGCTTCTTTTCAAAACCGAACATACCGGCAATGATATTCTGAGGGAATCTTCTTATAGTTGTATTATAGGTCTGAACAGCCTGGTTAAATCTTCGTCTTTCAACTGCAATTCTGTTCTCAGTGCCAGCCAATTCATCCTGCAGCCTCAGAAAATTCTGATTGGCTTTGAGCTGAGGATAATTTTCTCTTAACACCAAAAGACGTTGCAAAGCACCACCCAAACTTGACTGAGCTTCCTGAAATCTTTCCAGGTTTTCAGGAGTCAGGTCTTCCGCATTCAGTTGCATCACACCCCCGACCCTTGACCGCGCCTCTGTTACAGCTTGAAAGGTCTCTCGTTCATGTTCAGCATATCCCTTTACTGTTTCAACCAGATTGGGGATTAAATCATATCTCCTCTGATACACATTCTGCACCTGAGACCAGCTTTCATTAACACCTTCCTCCAGGGTAACTAATTTATTGTAGGTTCCCCAAAAACTAAGTACTACAATTAATATTAAAACAGCCAGGATAACTCCAACAATGCATCCAATTTTTCCACCTTTGCTCATAGTGTAACCTCCATTAAAATTTAACTTAATATTTCAAAATCAAACAACTGACTTTTTTGCCATTCGATTAGCCTCAAAACCTCCCGAAGGTTTGAAACCTTCGGGAGGTTAGCTTAAAATTCAACTTTGTATGTCAAAACTAATTTACTTACTTATTATACCGTTCGATTAACCTCCGTGCTAAACCTCGGAACTGTCCAGAATATAAGAAAAAACTTTAAACGCTGGGATCGCAGAGGGGAACGCAAAGACTATAAACATTTAATAATTATAAAACTATTTTATTGCGATCTTTGCGGACTCTGCGTTAAAATTTTGTTTTTAATCAACCCCGAGGGTTAAAATCACCTCATTATACAACCACTTACATAGAATCCACCACCTGACTCAACTGTCTGATCTCTTTTATATATTTTTTTATAATATCATTTAACTGTTCCTTATCGACTTTGACGCTATTGTTGCGATGAGCAAGCAGTACCGAAAAAACACTCTCATCCAGATCAAAGTCTCTGCACATGGATAGTATGACATCCGATTTTTTCACCGGCACCTCACTGTCTTTCAGAAAAAGAAGCGCTTTAAATATTGAAGTAAATGTCACCATAGATTCATTGATCAACTGAGACATTTTCTTTTTCTTGCCCCTGGTTAATATAAATCCCTCACGTAAACTGAGAAGTTTTCCCTTTAATTCTCTCTCACACTGCAGCCGGATATCTTTTTTATTGAATTTTAAATCTTTTAAAATGTCTTTCCCCTGGATAACCTGATAGGTTTGAGACATATTGAAAAATTCTATGGGAAAACTGTCCAGGGATGCCTGAATGTATGACTGAGTAAGAAACAAAGGTAAACTGATACTCTTTTTCTGCCAGTTTTTCACCTTCTTTTCTACACTATCGATCCTCTCTATCCCCTGTTCAGTAAGACAGACAAGAAAATTCACATCTGACTTTTTTGGTATATATTCTTCTGTAGCTGCACTGCCGAAAAGTATTATTGCTTCCGCTTCTTGAGCAAATAATTCATTGATATCTGCAGTAAATTCCTTAATCACCTCTTTCAATTGATCTGGCATTGAATTCATACTATGCCTCCATAATTAAAATCTATTTAAAGTTTAAAATCCTCGGGATGCACCTCCACCGCCGCTCATTCCGCCACCAAATCCGCCGAATCCGCCACCAAATCCACCGCCTCCCATACTTCTTCCTCTTCCTCCGCCTCCCATAAGTAATCCCAGAAATAACCATGGCAAAATTCTGCCACGTGTTATAATAATCAAAAATAATATTATTAAAATCGGAATTATCCCACCGCCGCCCTGTTCTTCACTTGTTCTGGAAGTTCGTCTGGTGACTGTGGGCATACCTGTTATGGTTACATCATGTTCTTCAGCAATTAAACCAGCACTGTATACTGCTCCCTGATAAAAACCCTTTCCATAATCTCCCTGACGAAATTCAGGAATTACATACTGATCCAGAATCTGACCTGCCATTCCATCAGTGATAATATATTCCACTCCATAACCAACTTCAATTCGTACTTTTCTTTCCTTCATCGAAAGGAGAAAAAGAAGTCCCTTATCCTCTCCCTTCTTACCAATACCCCATTTTTTAAATAATCTGGTACTGTACTGCTCAATATCCATTTCATTCATATTGTCTACAGTTGCAATGACAATTGATGTACCTGTTTTCTGAAGTACTTCCTTGGACAGATCATTTAATTTTCTTTCATAATAAGAAGATATTACATTTGCAAAATCATTAACAGGGTTTCCTGTATGTTCAGGTAATTGTACATCAGAAAAAATTTTTATCGGTAATAATATTAAGACAAACAAAAAGCTCGTGATAAACTTTTTCATAAAAAATACTCCAAATCATCATATTTAAATCAAATTATTGGATTGTTTTCTCTTGTTTTTCCTCTTCCGTGTTCCAGAGGATATCGCTTTATTGTTTTATCTGAAATCCTCTTATGACTAGGAACTATACGTTTATATTGTATTTTTGTTCCGCCGAAATTCACCAGCAATCCCATTGAGTTATCTGTTAATTGTAGACTACGAAGTACCTGCTGTATTTCTGTATCCAGAAACTGATCTTTACAAATAACCATTACCACAACTTCATCTTCAATAAGAAAATCAACTTCCAGATTTCCAACCAGTACATCTTTATAGGTTATCTGAAATTGTTTTTTATGTTCATACTTGAGTTTTTTTGAATCAAACTCAACTTCCAGAGCCTTTTTATAATATTCAGTCGGATATCCGGGTCCTAAGGTTTTATGGACCTCCATGCAGGCTCCGATAATATTGTATGCAATATCATTTAAATTATTTGAAGACATATATCTCCTCCCTTATACACTACTTTTAATAACTCTATTATAAATAATTCTCATTCCTTCCAGAGTAAGAAATGGTTCGGTCTTTTGAAGCATTTCCGATCTTTCTACAATATCTGAGGCCATTCCCCCTGTTGCAATAAGACTGGCTTTTTGCCATTTTCTTTCCTGTAATATTTTCTTTACCACACCATCAATCAAACTGACAGTTCCCCACATAATACCAGACTTCATACTGTCTTCTGTATTTGTTCCCACAATTGTTCCGGGAAATTCCAACTCTACCCTTGGTAGTTTTGCAGCCAGAAGATGAAGCTGCTGAGATGCACCTTTTAGTCCCAAGGCAATCACTCCACCTAAATATTCTCCTTTTTTTGAAATCACGTCAAACGTCGTTGCAGTACCGAAATCAACTACAATAAGCGGTCCTCCATATAATGAATACCCAGCCACTGCATTACATATCCTGTCTGCCCCAACCATTTCAGGGGAATCATATAAAATATCAATACCTGTATCCAGCTCAGAGGAAATAATAACCGGCTCAATGTTGAACTTCTTTCTTGCCATATCTCCGAATACATATTGAAAATACGGTACAACAGAAGAAATCACCATCCCCTTTATATCTTTTTCTGAAAAACCATCGTTTCCTAACCAAATATTCAGTAAAACAAAACATTCATCAATAGTTTTAGGCTGTATACTTGATAAACGCCAGTGTCCTTTTAATACATCATTATCATAAAGGCCGATAATTATCTCAGTATTACCAATATCGACTACTAATAACATTTTTTTATTTTATCCTTTTCCAATTATTAACCTATTTTCTATAAAACTAAAATAACTGTTCTTTGCTATAATTATATGATCTAAAACAGGAATATCGAGCATATCTCCAGAGTCAGCAATCTGCTGTGTAACCTTCTTATCTTCTGCAGAAGGATTTCTTTCTCCTGATGGATGATTATGTAATAATATAATTCCTGCAGCTAAATAATCAATTGCCGGCTTGAATATCTCCCGGGGATGAACAATACTTGAATTGATGGTTCCCTGGGTTATAGTGACATCCCTGATGATTCTATTAGCACTGTTCAATAATATCACTTTAAATATTTCCATTCTTTTATCACGTAATGAGGGCGCATATACATTATAAACATCCGCTGGTGAACTGATCTTCAGTTTTTTAGCAGAAGGACCTGATTCAATTCTGCGGCCAATCTCAAAAGCTGCTAATAAGCGAGCACAATTTGCCTCACCAACTCCTTTCATTCTGGTCAATTCTTTAATACTGGCACAGGCGAGTCCTGAAAGATCTGAATATTCAACCAGCATTCGTTTAGCCAAGCCCACAGCACTTACTCCATTAATTCCGGATCCCAATAACAGGGCAATCAATTCAGAATTGGTTAACAAATATGCACCTGCTTTTATCAATTTTTCTCTGGGCCGTTCTTCTTCAGGCCATTCCTTAATGCCCAAATGGTACCAGGCAGTATCTTTGACTTTATTAGTACTCATTTAAGATTTATCCCTATTGACAATCTGAGTTTTCCTCTTTATAGTATGATACTTCTTGATCTTTTCTAAATATGCATAAGGAATTCTATATTTTCCAATAGTAACATTATTACCATTTCTTCCATGACAATCAGATCCGCCGCTTATTAATAAATCATAATTATTTGCAAATTCCTGCAGTCTTCTCGTTTCTCTATCCTGTAACCGGGGATGAATTATCTCCAGTCCATCCAATCCGGCTTTGGTAAAATCAAACATTGTTTCTATACTTAAATTTTTTGGAGGATGAGCTATAAAAGACAATCCTCCGGTTTCTGATATTAAAGCAATGGCTGCTTGCGGACTTATCTTATATTTTTCTACATATGCTTTTGAATGATATCCGATATATTTTATAAACGCTTCCTGATAAGAATATACATATCCTTTCTCCATTAACACAGCTGCTATATGAGGCCTGCCTATACATTCACTTTTAGCTTCAGCCACAACATCCTTCATCTGGATATGAACGCCCATTGTATTTAAGATCCTTACTATATTTTTTGCACGATCATATCTTTTCTTTATAAATTTTTTAATATAATCAATCATTTTGGGATGTGCGGGATCACAATAGTATCCAATAATATGAATATCGTTTCCCTTATACTGACTGCTTAATTCAATACCTGGTACGATCTCCACTCCCCAGCGTTTACCAGCCAGAGACGCTGCTTCTAAACCCTCCATTGTGTCATGATCAACAATGCCAACTGCTTTTAATCCTGCTTCTTTTGCTTGCATAACTACCTCAGTTGGAGTCAGCAATCCATCTGATTTCGTAGTATGAACATGCATGTCAACCCACTCATCTTTTGATACATTATTTTCCATATATCTCTAACTTATTGCTTGACTTTACAAAATTTTAGATTTATTTTAAATTTAAATAGAAAAACACATATTACATAAATGAAAAAAATATACAAAATTATTATTGTAAGTATTCTTCTATTATTTTTCTTTGCGTGCTCAAAAGAAAACAATAAAGTTGATTCAGAAAATCAACACAAATTTATCAAAGTATACACAGAACTCATAAAATTAAGTGAACGTATCCCGCTTCAAACACCGGAATATTCTGATTCTGCAAAAAAAATCCTTACCAAATACAATTTTACCAAAAAAGATCTCAAATCCTGTGCTTCCTATTATAACCAACATCCAAAACGCTGGGAAACATTTTTTCAAGCTGCTTATGACACTCTGAAACCAAAAGACTCAGATTAAACCGTTAATCAGGTAACAACCATACCTGTATCATCTTTATCAGCAACAGTAATACAAAAACCAGTAACCATAAATATATTACCAATGTATCAGTTCACATCAAAACTTCTCTAATGTTATACTGTAATTCATTAAATATGTTCGGAATAAACTTAGCATATCCGCGGTAATTGTTCTCCGGTCTGCATATCCAGCACTCTATGACTTCCAATAGTAGTTTTCAATGATAATCTGCCCGGAGAATCATCTTTTACACTACCGGCAATACTGCTTTTCTTCCCATAGGGATGTTTCTGCATTGCTTTAACAAGCTCTTCCGCATCTTCAGCCCCTACACAAGCTACGAGGACTCCTTCATTAGCAGTGTAGAGAGGATCAAATCCTAAAATTTCACATGCTCCTCTCACATCCTCGTTTACAGGTATCTTTTCTTCATCCAACACGATTGACACTCCAGACTGATCAGCAATCTCATTTAGAACTGTTGCCACTCCTCCTCTGGTTGCATCCCGCATAACATGAATTTCTTCAGTTATCTCAAGCATAGTATTGACCAAACCATTCAAAGGAGCAACATCCGATTTTATTCTGGAATGAAAGCCGAAATTTTCCCGCGAAGTTATAACCGACATCCCATGTGATCCGATAGGACCACTGATAATAACCTTATCTCCGGATTGTGCTCTTGATCCGGTTACTGGAATAGATTTCTCTATTGCTCCCACACCAGTGGTATTAATGAATACTCCATCTGCTTTACCGTGTTCAACTACTTTTGTATCGCCTGTTACCACCAATACGCCGGCTTCCTGTGCAGTATCCTTTATTGACTTAACAATCCTTTCCAGCTCTTTTATTGAGAATCCCTCTTCAATGATGAGACCAATACTCAAATAAAGTGGTTTTGCTCCTGATACACATAAATCATTTACTGTGCCACAAACAGAAAGTTTCCCTATATCACCTCCCGGGAAAAAAAGCGGTGATACAACAAATGAATCCGTGGTAAAAGCAAATTGTGAAAACGAACTCTGTAATATAGCACTATCATTTAACTTTTTCAAGTATTCATTATCAAAATAACGCAGAAAAAGATCCTTTATAAGTTGATTGGTGAGACTTCCACCTCCGCCGTGAGCTAATCGTATGATATTTTGATCTGAATCAGCCATATTTTTTACTGCACTTTATATTTAAAATAAGCGGCACAGGCACCTTCTGATGAAACCATACAGGCACCGATTGGATTATCCGGTACACAATCTGTTCCAAAATGTTTACATTGAGGAGGAATCTTTTTGCCCTGAAGAATCTGACCGCAGATACATCCCTTAGGTTCTACAGTATCCTCAATGTCCACATTTATCCTTTTTTCTGTGTTCCAGGAGGAATACTCCTCTTTTATAGCCAACCCGCTGTCCGGTATTACTCCCAGACCACGCCATACAGCATCTGAAGGTTCCATCACTTCATATATGGTTTCCAGGGCCCTGGGATTTCCCTCAGCTTTAACTGCTCTTGTGTATTGATTCTCTACTTTCAGATCATTTTGTACTACTTGTTTAACCCCCATCAAAATAGACTGCAGAATATCCAGTAATTCAAATCCGGAAACCACACAGCCAATACCAAACTCCTCAACCAGTGAATAATAAAATTTTGTTCCCGTTATTGTACTGACATGACCCGGACAAATAAATATATCAATATTAACATCTCCCTGACTCAATGCTTTCATGGCTTCCGGCATCGTTTTATGAGCGGAAAGGACAGAATAGTTGTTTAATTTTTCTGATTGTGCCTGCATTAATGAGGCTGCCACTGTAGGAACAGTTGTTTCAAAACCTACCCCCAGAAAAACAACATTTTTTTTTGAATTCTTTTCGGCAATGTGTAGTGCCTCCAGTGTCGAACCAACTACTCTGATGTCGTTTCCCTTTATATGTTCTTTCTCCAGACTCGAAGACGATCCCGGTACTTTCATCATATCACCAAAAGTGGTGATAATAACATCTTCTCTTCTGCTCAAGGCAACTGCATGATCAATATAGTGATTAGGGGTAACACACACCGGACATCCGGGACCGGAAATTAATCTAATGTTTTTTGGTAACACTTCCTGAATCCCAAAACGGGCAATAGACATGGTATGAGTCCCGCATACTTCCATAAAGGTTATTTGTTTCTCTCCTGTCTCTCTGCGGATACTGTTGATGATAGTCCGGGCAGCCTCTTTATTACGAAACTCATCAATATATTTCAACTATATTGCTCCAATTCTTTAAATAACTTAAGTGTTTCCAGAGCTTCTTTTTCATCTAATTTCTGAATTGCAAATCCGGCATGCACAATAACATAATCTCCAACCTGTACATCCCTTAACAGTTTAAAACTGACTCCCCGTTCAGTACCGCCAATTTCAACCACCCCTTTATCATCTTTGATTCTTTTAATTTTCATAGGTACAGCGACACACATATTTTCCCTCAATTATAATAATTAATACAAACTTTCTTATAAAGATAATTAATTAATCTAATAAAATTTTTTTCTTATTCCAAATTTTTATTCTTGTTTTTTACCTGTGCTATTGCTGCTACAGCCTGCCCCAGAGCTATACAACCATCATTGGTTGGTACCTGGGTATGTGTCAGAACTTCAAACTTTTCTTTTTCCAGCTCCTGTATGAGATTCCTCAGAAGGAAACGGTTTAAAAAACACCCACCACTTAAGACTACACAATTCAAATCTGATTTTTCTCTTACCTTTTTTGAAATGTCAACAAAAAGTCTTACCAGGCCAGTATGAAACTTCCAGCTGATTCTGCTTACTGGTACTTTGGATTTCACATCTTCAAGTACCTGATATATGACATTATCAGGACAAATAACAAAATTGCTGCCGTAATCAATGATATCAAAAAAATACACATCACTATCTTCCTCAGGCATTGATTCTGCTTCCATTCGCATTTCTAATTCCATAGCAGCCTGCCCTTCATACTTTATATAAGATCGTACTCCAGCTATAGCAGCGACACCATCAAAAAGTCTCCCTAGACTGGAAGTCAAGGGAGTATTCAGGGAATTTTTTATCATATTCATGATAGTAATGATCTTCTCTTTATCAACTGTTCTTCCGAAACCGATATTGTCCAAATTTTTAATGCATTCATTATTATCCCCTTTAAAGCAATGGTAGAGATAGGATACTGCCATTCGCCATGGTTCTTTAATTGCAGCTGTTCCGCCCGGCATAGGACGATATTCAAAATGTCCTGCTCTTTGATAGTCTGCAGTATCAGCAATTAACACTTCACCTCCCCAAATATTCCCGTCTGCTCCATACCCAGCCCCGTCCATAATAAGACCAATTACTGTATCCTCTCTGCCATTATCAGCCAAACATGCTGCAACATGAGCATGATGATGCTGAACTGCAACTTTTGGCAAATCTTCTATTGTCTGTGCCCATTTTGTTGAGAGATAATCAGGATGCAGATCATGTATTATTAATTCAGGTTCAATCTGCAGAATATGTTTCAGATGATTTATGGTTTCAGTAAAAAAGGAAAGTGTTTCTGCATTTTCCAGATCTCCGATATGCTGACTTAAAAAGGCCTGATCCTCTCTTGTTAAACAAAAACAGCTTTTCAACTCTCCTCCCACTGCCAAAACAGAAAGTGCCGGGTTTCTTAAAAAAATCGGAAACGGGACATATCCTCTGGAACGTCGAATAGGGCGGGGAATATTATCAATGATACGGGTTACTGAGTCATCTGCTCTTATCTGAATACCCCTGTTATGTAAAAGAAAAAAATCAGCGATAGTATTCAATTTATTTAATGCTTCTTCATTTGTTTTGGCAATAGGTTCATCTGAAATATTACCGCTGGTCATTACCAGAACCTTTATATTAGAACTGAATAAAAGATAATGCAGTGGGGTGTACGGCAGCATTACTCCAACATATTTATTCCTGAGGGCCACCTGATCCGACAATGTATATTCAGTGCTCTTTTTAAGTAAAACGATAGGCCTTTCTGGTGACTGTAAGATTTCCAACTCTTTTTTATTGACTTCAGCTATTTTTTTTACTGCCTCTGTACTCCCTGTCATGACTGCAAGAGGTTTTTCTTCCCGTCTTTTTCTCTCTCTTAATCTGATAACTGCGGCATTATTTTTTGCATCACAGGCGAGATGAAATCCACCCAGTCCCTTAACAACTAAAATTTTCCCCCCTTCAAGCAGTTGCACTGCTTTTTCTATTGCATCAGTTTCCGTAATTTTTTTGCCTGATCTGTCACTCAACCAAATATGAGGACCGCAAACCGGACATGCGTTTGGCTGGGCATGAAACCTTCGATTCAAAGGATCATTATATTCAGACTGACATTGTTCGCACATAGTAAATTCTGCCATGGTTGTCTTAGGACGGTCATACGGAATGTCTTTGATTATTGTATAGCGGGGTCCGCAGTTTGTACAGTTGATAAAAGGATAATGATATCTTCTGTCTTCAGGATCAAAAAACTCCTGTTTGCAATCTACACAGGTACCAATATCCGGAGTTATTAATGCTGACCGCTCCTTTTGATCCTTACTCGGAACAATGTTAAACTCAAATTCATCTTTTGGTTCAATGTTATTTGTTTTAAGGGTTGTTATTTCAGATTGAGGAGGGGCATCTGTTTTGATAGATTCTATAAAACTTTCAATATTATTGGTTTCTCCCTCTACCTCAATCTCAACACCTTTAGAAGTATTTGTTACAAACCCCTTAAGGTCTCTCGCAACTGCATTACGATAAATAAAAGGCCTGAATCCGACTCCCTGGACAATACCACTGATCTCTATCTTCTTTCTTTGTATACTATTACTCATAAGGTTTAATATAAATTTTGAAAATAACATAAACAACCAAAAATTATTATTTCTGGCATATAATTTGTTATTTAAATAAGATCACCAAAAGAGAAAATAAGTATTACAAAAGTGTACAAAACAGGTAAAAATATGTTAAAAGGATTTCAGATTGTAATAAAAATGCTGAAAAAATAACTTATATTAAAAGGGTTTTAAACGTGAAGAAAATTTTAATTGTCGAAGATGAAAGAAATATCCGGGAAACATCAAAAATTGCTTTAAAAAGAAGCGGTTATTCAGTAACAGCAGTAAAAGATGCTCATGAAGCAAAAGATGCTTTTAACAAAAAAAGGGGGAAGTTTGATATACTCTTTTCAGATGTATTGCTTCCGGATAATAACGGAATTGATTTAGCAGAAGAACTTTCCACAAAAAACCCGGATCTGAAAATACTCCTTTCAAGCGGTCTTTTAAAACCTGTTTCCCCCGGAAATAAAAAAACAACAAAAAAATATCAAATCCTTCATAAACCCTACTCACTGGATCAGCTTATAAGCAATATAGAAAAGCTGTGAAAATAAATCGTACAAATTAAGACTGGAAGACTTTTCTCGCGACTACAAATCTTTATAGAGATACTGCAAGAAAGAATCAGTCTTTTTTATTCTGCAACATACAATAATTATTTTTTATTTTATTATACAGATAAAAAACTGTCTGGGAAGCAATAATAAGTAATAAGGGAACAAATGGCGATCTGAATCTGATCCGGGTAAAAAATATTGAGTAGAATAAACCGCTGCAAATAAACAGCAGCACTATATATATATTATCAAAATTTTTTCTAATTTCCTTAATAATAAATCCACATACTGATAAAAACAGCACAGGAAACCAGGTCATAGCAATGATAATAAATTTTAATTTTGTTGACGGGTTATGTATAGTTGACTGATCCCTTGTATTTAAAGTGTTATGATAATTAAAATAATTTAAAAATTTCCTTAAATATAATCCTGAATAATATAAAGGTTTTTGTTTTATAAAAGTTATTGCTTTATCCCTATAATATTTATCAAGTTCCACCTGATCCAGATGCTTTATAACATCTTCCTCAATAAATTCTGATATATCAGTAGTGGTTCCTGAATTCGGTGTGGTATTTGGTGAGTTCCCGCATAATAAATTCTGCCCTCCGTTAGTTGCAATAAAAACAAATCTGTCAAAAATAGTATAATTTCTCCACAACCAAGGTAGTAATACAGCAATTGTAACAAGAATAAGAATACCTGATTTTAATAATCTTGATTCTTTATTTTCTTTCCATATAAAAAATATAATAAAAGGTAAAAATAATATATGAATAGGGATAATATATATCAAAAACGCATTTATAATCCCAAGGAGAATATAAGTATACAGTTGCCTTGATCGTAAAAGCAGTATATACAGAAGTAATAAAAATAATATCATATATAATATCTGCGGATACAGAGTATTTGTTATATATAAGATACTGGGATATATTAAAAACAGAAAAACAGATAATAATGAGATTGTTTTATTTTGCCTTATTATATAGGTTATTTTATAAACCAGATAAGCACTTAAATAGTACAGACATAATTGAATGAATTTAATGAAGATAACTTTTTTTGACAGCATCATTACTGCTGCCAGAAAAAAAGGATACCCTGGCGGTCTGCAGGCATTATTTACTTCTCCGTATCTTGAAAATTTTCCTTTTTCCATAACATTTGAAGATATGGTATAATAATCCTCTTCATCCCAGAATTTAAACGTATCCCCTGATTTCACAATATATAATACTGACCCGATTAAATGTATGATAAGGAAGAAAAGTATTATTTTTTTAAATGTATGCATTCATTACTCTGCTGAATATAATTGATTTTTTTCTTCAATTAATAATATTATATTTCTTATACAGTAATAATTTAAACTTGATCCTAAATTAATAAAAAATATGTTATATTTCAACAGTTAAATAAAATTTATTTATCAGGGTATTACATGAAAAATCTTTGTCAATATTTTTCTGGTCCATCAGAAACAGTATGATAATACTTGCATAACAGATAATTTTTTATTATATTTTGAGTAATTATTTTACTCATTAAGTATTAGGCTGCATATATGCTGAAATCATTAATAACCTCAGAAACAAGAATCCGGTTACTTCTTAAATTTTTCCTTAATCCCGGCACACGAAGTTATCTCCGTGAATTGGCAAAAGAATTCAACGAATCAACTAATGGTATAAGGGTTGAACTGAATAAATTAACTAATGCCAGGATCTTGGATAGTGAAAAAGACGGCAGAAGTAGAATTTATAAGGCAAATACAGAACATCCCCTCTTTTCTGAAATAAGACAAATTGTTCTTAAATCCACAGGCATTGATAAGGTAATCTCCAATATTATAGATAAAGCCGGTGATATTCATTTAGCATTTATTAGGGGAGATTATGCCGTTGGCAAAGACAGCGGACTTATTGATCTGGTGATTGTTGCTGATAATTTAAATGATAAAGAAATTGAAAGAGTGCGAAAGAAAACTGAGAAACTGATTGACAGAAAAATTTCAATATTAAAATTATCTATCAGTGAATATAAAAATTTACAAGAAAAATTCAGTAATGAAAAATCATTAATTTTATTTAAACAATAAGGTATACAATTTAATATATTATAATCAATGATGAATAAAACAATCAAAATATTCGCTCATATTGGGATCGGCAATCAGATCGAATTTATACCTGCAATGAAATTACTGAGAAAAAACGGATATCAACTATATACTAATTCAAATGTACTAGAAGATTTAGTACCTGAATTATTACACAAGACTTCTAAAAACAGCAAAAAATATGATTATGGAATAGTTCTCTATTCTCAGGGCTTGCCTGTTGCGATGAAAGCAAAAAAACAATGCCGCAAACTAATCGGATTTCCCTGTTCGTTTAAATTTTCAGGACACAGGTCTGTACCGCTTTTAAGTACCCTGTTTTATTCCAATAAAATAAAATTCAACAAAAATATATCTGAAATTATAAATAACATAAATTTAATATCTTATTTCGGAATTAAAGAAAGAAACATCGATTATTCTTTAAACATTTCAAAAAGTCCAGAAAAAGGAGTAGTAGGCATATCTGCAGGCAGCGGTGGTAATCCACAAAAAAGATGGAATAAATGGCCGCAATTAATCGATCAGTTAAACCAAAAACAGATCAGATTATTTGGTACAGAAATTGATCTGAATGAAAATATACAAAAAGCTTCCAGACATCAAAATGTAACGATAATTAAAACCGATACTATCAGGGAAGCTGCAATTGAAATCGGAAAATGCGAACTCTTTGTCTCCAATGATAACGGACTTATGCATCTCGCTGATATATTGAATGTTCCTGTGGTTGTCCTTTTTGGTATGACCAATAAATTAAGAAACGGCCCCTGGAATAATGGAAAAGTCGTTTCACTGGATCTTCCCTGTTCACCGTGTTATCGCAACGGCTATATAAATTGTATTTATAAAAAAAATGAATTCCAATGCATGAACATACCCGTAGATTTAGTGTTAAAAGCAATAAATGAAATGGAGAAAAAAAATGAGTAAACCTTTTATCATTGTTAATGGAGTCCCCCATTCCTACACTTCCATGATCAGTAATTTTTTAATTGATAACGGAGCCTGCACAAAAGAACTATGGGATAATCCAAAATGGAATTTCCCCTACTCCAGATTTGAAGAAAAAGAAATGCAGGAATTTGTAAATGCCAGGAAAAAATTTAAAAATTATGATCTAACCGATTATTTTGACTCCTTACCTGAAGATCGAGTTGTTATGGCAAAACACCCGCTGAGTATTTTTTTTATTAACGAACTGGATAAATTTACTAACCGGAACATTAAAGTGGTGTATATAATAAGAAATCCTGAGCAAATAATACTCAGCTCCATGGATAAGGGCGGTAAAAGCTTTATCTACTATTTTCAAAGAATATGCTGTCTGCATGATTTTATGGTAAATTGTAAATTTGAACTGCTTCCTTTTATAGCAGAAAGAATTAAAAAAGATGGTAAAAGATTACTTGAATTTTGCGAATTATCAACTGAAAATATTGATTATAGTTCAGTGAGATCCATGGGAAGAAGAGAACCAACCTATATGAAATACAGATTTGCTAATTTTTTCTGGAAAAGACTGAGCAAATTATTTAGAGTTTTTAAATGATATTATGAATATAATATAAACACCTATACATTTCATCATATTATTAATCTAAGGAGATATTTGATGAACGATATTTTAAAAGGAGATCCTTGGAAGAATTATAAAAAGAATTTTAAATATATTGATAAAAGATTTAACTTGATTTTTAATCACATAAAAGATGATATACATTCTGATATGAATATATTGGATATAGGTCAGCAGAATCCTTTTACGTTATTTATGCAAAAAAAATTAAAAACAGACATTGATAATACTAAAGGAGATCTAGACACTTCATTTTCTATACCCCAGAAAAAATACGATATAGTAATATATTCCCATACTATTGAACACCAGTTTAATCCTTTATATACAATATTGAAACTAAAAAAATATATGAAACATGATGCACTTATATTCATTATTGTTCCCCAGAGACCGAAATTTCTCTGGACAAAACATCACTATCATGAAATTGATGATCATAGGATGAACCTTCTCATTAAAAGAGCTGGATATAAAATTCTGGGGAAAAAAAATATTAAGGTAAGAAGAGGCCTGAAATTCCATTTATCCGGCATAAGGCCGTTTCTCAGACTGTTCATTAATAATCAAATGATTTATAAAATAAAAAATGTTTAAAGAACTCCGTAAATTAGTAAAACATTCTGGTATATATACTTTCGGAAATTTTACCTCAAAGATATTAGGTATATTATTAATTCCGCTCTATACCAAAGTAATTGATGTTAATGTATTCGGCATTTATTCAATTCTTGAAGTGACTCTGCAATTCATGGTAGGTATCCTGCATTTAGGCCTCCCGCTTGCCTTGCTCAGATGGTTGAATCTGGAAGATAACAAAGAAAGGTCAGGGATAATATTATTTTCTGTATTTATCTCTACATTATTTATTGCCATTGCTGTATTTATAGCAATGTTCGGGTTAAAATCAACCATCAGCGAATTATTGTTTGGTTCAACAAAATATACTGACTGCTTACTTCTTATCTCTTTAATTGCAGGAATTAATCTATTAAATAATATCGGACTTACTTATTTAAGATCAGAAGAAAAATCTGTGTTATTTATCAGTGTCTCTATTGTCAGATTTTTCATACAATTAATCATAACTATTTATTTAGTTGCTTTTTTGAAAGTTGGAATAATAGGAATCTTTGGAGGTCAGCTCAGCGGAAGCATAATAGGCTCATTATTTTTATTCCCTATGATGATGAAAAGATTCACAATCAGAATTAATATAAGAGAGATAAAAGAAATGCTTTCTTTTGGGTATCCTCTTGCCTTCGAAGGTATATCAAACAGAATTTTAAATATGGGAGACAGGTATATATTAGGCTATTTAACCAACTGGAGTATTGTGGGAATTTATTCCCTGGGGTATAAGTTTGCAAATCTTATAGACACCATGTTTATTAAATCTTTCAGATATGCTTTTTTGCCTCTGGCCTGGAAAAAACTGAATGATGATAATGCTGAAAGATATTATGCAAAAATGCTGACATATTTTGTTTTCTTTATTTTCTGGCTGACTCTTTTTATTTCTGTATTCTCAAAAGGTATTATACATATATTTGCCAGGGATAAATCTTACTGGGACGCATATATTATCGTACCCATAGCAGTGTTTGCTATATCCATAAAAGGGATGTTTTCAGTAGTGAAAATGGGATTGCAGTTTAAGAGCAAAACCACTTATATTGCGCTAATCGTAGCCAGTGCAGCAGTATTTAATGTAGTGTTAAATTTTATTCTAATTCCTTTTTTCGGAATGATGGGGGCAGCTGTTGCCACGTTACTGTCTTTTGTTTGTATTGTAATTGCAGGGTATTATTATTCCAATAAATTTTATCCCATAAAATTCGAATGGTATAGAATCGCGAAAATCATTACTGTAATTTGTGGAATGTATGGAGTCAGTTTCATATTTAATCCGCTTCCCATAATCCCCAGAATAATAGTGAAATTTATATTTATATTGTTATATCCCTTAATTCTTTATATGTTTAAATTTTATTATGCCTCTGAATTATCAAGAATAAAAGGAGGGTGGAGAAAATGGAGCAATATAAAAAACTGGAAAAAGAACCTGAAGAATATTAAATTAAATTAATTGAAAAGGATAGTATGGCTTTCAGCATTAATTTGTAATATAAAATAATATTAATTATATTTTTGGTCAGTATAATATAAACTGCTGGAGAAATATGAAAAAGTATAAAAACATAAAAAAAGCTAATCTATTTGTTGTAGGGATCTCCAAATGCGGTTCTTCCTGGCTGCATTTTTATCTGGACAGTCATCCTGATATTTATATGTCAAAACAGGTTGAACTGCATTTTTTTGGAGAAAGATATCCGGATGAAACCGAAGATTTTCACCGTAATTTTCCGTTTGAAAAGGATTTTAAATATTTTGGTGAATCCACACCAAACTACTTTAAAAATCCCAAAACTGCAGAACAGATAAAAGAATACTCTCCGGATGCCAAAATTATTGTTATTGTCAGGGATCCGATTCAGAGATTATTGTCCAGGATCTATTTTGCCAAACAGCTGGGTAATATTGAAGAAAAAAAAACCTGGGATGAAATATTCGCTGATTTACATCAGCAGCCAGTGTATGACAGTCATTTTGAAAGATATCTGCCGGTTTTTGAGAAACATTTTGGTAAAAATAATTTTAAAATAGTCAGTCTGGAAAAAGCTAAGATGGATCTTGAAAGTTTTAATAAGGAACTATGCAGTTACTTTGATCTCGAGGATAAATTCTCTGCTGAAGATTTAGGGCACAGAAGCAGAAACGCCACCGGCAGTAAAATGTTCAGAATAATTTACAGAATGACTATCCGTCCCATTAAACTCAAATTTCCAAAACTGTACAGGTACTTACTGAAAAACAGTTTTATGAAGTTTACCAAAGAGTTTTTACTGAAAGTACTGGGTAAGGCTAAAAAGGAACCGCTGTCTGAAGAAATTTATCAAAAGCTGGAAAAAGAATTCTTACCTACCTATGATTATTTACATCAGAAAGGATTCAAAGATATTTACAAACTAAATAAGTAATGCTATCGTAAGGGAATCATGGTGGACAAAAAAGTAAATCTGTTTATTGCTGGAGTGAATAAAGCCGGAACCACCTGGCTTTATCACCTGTTAAAAGGCCATCCGGATATACAGTTCTCTTCAAAAAAAGAATTATTTTATTTTGATAAAACTTACCCGGCAGGACTTAAAGATTATCATGCCTATTTTAATTTTAATGCAGAAAAGAAATATTATGCTGAAGGTTCTTCCACTTATATACGATCCAGTAAAACTGCTGAAAAAATAAAGCGCTATAATCCTGATGCCAAGATTATCATAATGCTTCGGGATCCGATTAAACGACTGCTTTCCCAGTTTTACTTCAGAAAGCAAGTTGGAGCAATTCCGGAAAAACTGACTGTGGAACAGGCAATGAAAGGAGATGATTATATTGTTGTTTTTGACAGTCACTATGAAAAATTAATTCCACCCTGGCTCAGGATCTTTAATCAGAATAACATCAAAATAATAAGCATGGAAAAAGCATTAAAAAATATAAATGAGACCTGGACAGCTATACAAAAATTCCTGGATATTCAATCCATACCTGTTCCTGATACCGCACATCAGTCAAAAAATGTCACCGGGAGCATAAAATTCCGGTTATTATATAAAATAAGCATTGTCCCTATAAAAAGGAACTTTCCTCAATTATATCAAAAACTGCTGCAGTCACCTATAATGAAAAAATCAAAAAAGTATTTTCTGAAAAAATTCGGACAGCAGAATAAAAAAATAGATATTGCTACTTTACAACAGTTAAAAAATGAATTCTCTGATACCTATACATATTTATTTTCACTTGGTTTCGAGGATACATATAAAACAACCAGGGATAAGCTTGATTTTGAAATCATTAAATAAATATCAAATATGAAAAAAATTCTTTTGATTACATATTACTGGCCTCCTTCCGGAGGTCCCGGAGTGCAGCGGATATTGAAATTTGCCAAATATCTTCCTGAATTTGGATTCGACCCTTTAGTATTAACTGTAAAATACGGAGAATATCCGGCAATAGATAAAACTCTGATTAAAGATATCCCTCCGGAATGCAGGGTATATCGTACATCTATTCTGGAACCGAATAAAATGTATAAATTGCTGACTGGCAAAAAATCTGAGCATACTATAGGTCATGATATTTTCTCTCAAAAAGATAAAAATATTTTTGATAAATGCTCAAAATTTATAAGATTGAATGCATTTATACCAGATGCAAAAATCGGATGGATCCCCTTTGCAGTGCACAAAGGAAAACAGATCATCAGACAGGAATCACCGGATATAATTCTTTCTTCATCTCCTCCGCCAACTGTCCATCTTATTGCTAAGAGACTTGCCGGCTCCGGTAATATTCCCTGGATTGCTGATTTCAGGGATCCCTGGACTGAAATGCACTATTATCAGCAGAAACGGGCAGCAATCACCAGAAGCATAGACAAACGTCTGGAAAAATCTGTAATAGATTCTGCAGATCATCTGACCTGTGTGAGTAAACACTTTTTACAGATGCTGCCTCCCAATAAGAAGTATACGATCATCCCCAATGGTTTTGATGAAGATGATTTTACAATTCTGACTGAAGCTTCAGGTACATTCATTATTACCTATATGGGTACATTGAATCAGAACAGATTCTATCGGCAGGCTTTTGAAAATTTAGATTTATTTCTTGCTACTCATAAAACATCTCAGTCAGAAATTGAACTGAATTTTATTGGAGCTATCTCAACTGATATCAAAAAATATTTAAACCAATTATTCTCAAAATATAAAAACATATACTTCAGGGGATACTTAAACCACAAAGAAGCTGTTGAGAAGATTAAAAGGAGCACTGTACTATTACTGTTTCTGGAAAAAGCTGATAATTATCACGGTCATATTCCAGGTAAATTATTTGAGTACCTGGCAACAGGGAATTATATACTGGGAATGGGACCGGAAGGAGATGCCCGGAGAATCGTTGAGGATACAAAAACCGGTAACATTACTCCAGATCCGGATCAATTCTATAAGGTTCTGGAAGATAATTTTTCTGAATGGAAGCAAAAAAAATCACCTCATCCGGATTTCCAAAAAATTAAAAATTATTCCAGAAAAAAATTAACTGAAAAACTTACAGAAATTATTAACTCGTTAATTGATACATAAAACTGATGAATTCAGTATACTGTTTTATACAGGTATTTCCCGTAACATTTTGATAACAATTGCTGTAAATATTAAGTATTCTCTGATACAGAACTCAATCCGAACAATTCCTCGGCATTTTTAGTAGTTGCTTGAGCCAGATCCTGCTCATTAATATTGCGGATATCAGCAATTGCTTCTAATATATAGTGTACATAAGAAGGATCATTGCGTCTACCCCGATGTGGTGCAGGGGTCATAAAAGGTGAGTCAGTTTCCAGAAACAGCCTGTCCATAGGCACAGCTGTCACCACCGCCTGTTTTTTAAAATTTTTAAACGTCACTACCCCGGTAAATGAAATATAGAATCCCAGATCAAGGATCTCATAAAGATCTTCCTCTGTACCGCTGTAGCAGTGAAAAACACCCCTGGGTATAGTATCCAGACTCTGTATGATGTCCAGGCCGTCTTTCATTGCTTCTCTGATGTGGATGATAACCGGAATATCCCGCTCTGCTGCAAGAGTAAGCTGTTCAGTAAAAAATTTTTTCTGAACCGGACGGGGTGAGTAATCATAGTAGTAATCCAGCCCTGTCTCGCCCAGGGCAACAATTTTAGGATGATTGAGTAAATCTTCAAGTTCAATGAGATCCTTTATATTATGCTTCCCGGAATCATGAGGATGAATACCAGCTGCTCCAAATACCATATCATAGTTCTCACAATTCCGGATTACTTCTCTGCTGCTTTCAAGATCAGTAGCAATATCGATGATATATTTCACATGTGAAGCAGCTGATTTTTCTATTACTTCCGGAAGATCCTGGTTAAATTGGTCCATATTCAAGTGGGCATGGGTATCAATTAATTGCAGGTTTTTATCACTTTTATTCATAATATCTTTTCACTGATTAAGCAGAGATCCGAATTCCCTGACTAATTCCCAACATCGATCAGGAATCTAATGTTCCCGCTCATTGTTATCTGTGTGATTCGTTTATCTGGGTGGAAGATTATATAGAATTAACTGAATTAACTGATTTTCACTCCGGTTTTCACATCTTTATCTGTAGTCAATAAAACTGGTTTTCCATCTTCAACAGCAGCTAAAAGCATACCCTGGGACTCTGTTCCTCTGATGTTTGCCGGCTCCAGATTGGCAACAATAATAATTGTCTTACCGGTTATCTGTTCCGGGGTATAATCCTGAGCCAGTCCTGCCACCAGCTGCCGTTTCTCTCCTCCCAGTTCTATCTGAAGTTTAAGCAGTTTATCAGCATTTTCAACTTTTTCAGCTTGTAGAACTTTAGCAGTTCTCAGATCTACTTTCTTCAAATAATCTATAGAAATTAATTCTTCTTGCTGTTTTGGTTTTTCCTCAACCATAGTGTTCTCTCCTCCTATAAGTTTTCTTCTTAATCGCTCTATTACCTCGTCCTCGATTTTGGTAATAAGAATTTTCGGTTTTCCCAGTCTGAATTTCGGAGGAAATTCAGACTCTATCACTTCATTCCAGGATAGTGTTTTCTCAATATTGAGCATTTTCCTCAATTTGGCTGCAGAAAAAGGCATAAATGGTTCAAGTAACGTGGACAACACACGGGTAATATGTAAACAGATATTAAGTGTAGTTTCACAAACAGAAAAATCAGATTTTCTGGTTGCCCAGGGAGCTTTATCATTAAAATATTTATTTGCAGATCTGCATAAATCCATCAGCGCCCGGGTGCTGGCACGAATCTGGAAACTTTCTAAATTTTCAGTAATCTCTTGATGTCTGTCTTTTATTTCCTGAAGCATATTCTTATCCATTTCATCCAATTCATGTCTTTCAGGAACCTTGCCATCCCAATTTTGAAGGATAAAGGTAAGAGTTCGGTTGATAAAATTACCAAGAATATCAGCCAGCTCGTCATTATTGCGGCTTTGAAATTGAGTGAGAGAAAAATCAGTATCCTTGGTTTCTGGGGTATTAACAGCCAGTGTATATCTGAGCGGGTCCGGCGGCAAAATTTTCAGATAATCTTTAAGCCAGATAGCATAATTCTGACTGGTAGAAATTTTTCTTCCTTCAATGGTCAGATACTCATTCGCGGGAATTGCATCAGGCAGCACAAATCCGCCGGCTTCAGCCAGCATCATGGGAAAGAGGATAGCATGAAACACAATATTATCTTTTCCGATAAAATGTATGAGTCGTGTATCTGAATTACACCAGAAATCTTTCCACTTTTCAGGATCTCCGGTCTTTTCAGCCCATTCTTTGGTGGAAGAAATATATCCGATGGGAGCATCAAACCACACATATAAGACTTTTCCTTCAGCTTCTTCCAGAGGAACCTGAACTCCCCAGGTAAGATCACGGGTTATGGGCCGGTCACCCAATCCTTCTTTATACCAACCCATACAATAGTTATAAACATTTTCTTTCCACTGCTTTTTTTTAAACCATTTTTTCCAGGAATCTGCCAGTTTCCCCATAGGTAAATACCAGTGTTTGGTTTTCTTGAGTACCGGAACAGAATTATCTATTTTTGACCGTGGTTCAAGCAGTTCACCTGTCTGCAGCCATTTACCGCACTTTTCACATTGATCTCCCCGTGCCTTATCATACTCGCAAAAAGGACAGATACCCTCTACATACCTATCCGGCAGAAACCGTTCAGATGTTTCGCTGTAAAATTGCTCTTCCTCTTTGACAATAAAAATACCCTTTTTATAGAGAATATTAAAAAATTCCTGAGCAGTCTCGTGATGCAGGGGCAGAGATGTTCTTGAATAATTATCAAAATTTATACCAAATTCTTCAAAACTTTTTTTATTAAGCTGATGGTAATAATCAACAATTTCCTGAGGAGAAACACCTTTGACATCTGCCTGAACAGTTATAGGTACACCGTGTTCATCCGAACCGCAAATATAGATTACATTTTTATTGTTCAGTCTAAGGAACCGAACATATATATCAGCCGGAAGATAAGCACCTGCTATATGTCCAAGATGAAGAGGACCGTTTGCATAGGGCAAGGCACTGGTTACCAGGTATCTATCGGTTTTTTTTGTCTTTTCCAACAGAGGTGTCCTTTCTGTGTTTCTTGTTATCCCGGGCTTTTTTTATAGTTTTATCATCAAACAATTCTTTTAATTTATCCAGAGTAATACATTCTTCCTGTCCATTTTTATATTCAATAAAAGCGGTACCTTTTATCGGATCAATACTCTTTAATATACCGGCACCTGTTTTTGTTTTAATCTTTACTCCAGGCTTGGGAAAATCCTGTTTAACTGCCATATAAAAATCTCTTTCATATTTCAAACAGCACATTAACCTTCCACAAGCACCGGTAAATTTGGCCGGATTAACAACCAGATTCTGATCTTTAGTATACTGGGTAATCACCGGATCAAAATCTCGAAGAAAAGTCGTACAGCATAAAGGATAACCGCAAACTCCCAATCCGCCTATACGTTTCGCCTCATCCCTTACCCCTATTTGCCTGAGCTCAATTCTGGTTTTGTAATGACTGGCAAGGTCTCTGACCAGGGCCCTGAAATCTACCCTCTTATCAGAGGTAAAATAAAAAGTTATTTTCTTGTGATCAAATTGATATTCCACATCAACCAGTTTCATTTCCAGACCGTGGTTTTCAATTCTCTTCAGACAGTCATGAAAAGCTTTTTTTTCAAGTTCCCGGTTCTCTTTTAACTGGATGATATTTTTTTTATTAGGTTTGCGCAGTATTTTTGAATAATCTTCATCTTTTGATTTCTTATCAACTATTTTGCCGATATTTACCACCAACCCCAGATCCTCACCTTTATCAGCTTCTACAATAACAAAATCACCAACTGAAAAAGGAAATTCCTGAGGATTACTGTATAATCCTTTTCTTCCCCCCTTAAATTCAACTTCTATAATTTTTGCCATAATTTAAATCAACTTTTTGTGAAAAAACAATCTAATGATTGTCGTAAATTTTGAATAATTAAGTCAAGATAAACATTTTTATCTATTAAATCAACACTCTTGGTTATGTATTCAAGACTGTTTTCTGCATCAAGCCCTGGATATGTATCAATCAAGTATGCAAGTGAAGTCCTCATGTCAATATTTATTACCTGATCAGTTAACCCCAGTTTTATCTGCAGTATATCTCTCATAAGAATCTGCAGATTCTGTAAAATTTTTTTAGTTTCTATTTTATCGTTTTCCTTGATAAATTTTTCAGTATAGGTCAGAGCTTTTAATTCATCCGGGTCAATACATTTTTGAAGAAAATCAAATGCTTTTTTTCTGAATTCTTCAATACCTTCCTCTGCTATCGTTAATGCTTTTTGCAGACTTCCGTCTGATATCTCTCCTATAAAGGCTGCTTTTGTTCTGTCAATATTATTATCAGTGACAAGAGTATCTGTTATTTGATCTTTGGTAAGAGGATCAAAATGTATAAGCTGGCAACGGGAAATAATCGTAGGAAGCACATTACCCAATGCTGATGTAGTTAAAAATATGATCGTGCGAGGAGGCGGTTCTTCTAATATCTTAAGAAGACTGTTACAGGCCTGATCTGACATTTGATGAATGTTAGAAATAATAAATATCCGATATTTGTCTTCAGCAATCTTAAATTTTATTTTTTGTTTGATAGTACGAATTTCATCAATACTTATTTGTGGTAATTTTGTCAGTGTGGGAGGAAATTCCGCCTCACGATAAGGATTATTAACCCGCTCCATGTTTGCGTCTCTGATAATCTCATAATACTTATCTTTATTCATACTTCCAGGCCTGGAAGGAACAGGCTGAATAAAATTGAAAAAAGGAGACTGTAACTGAAGAATATTTTTGCAGTCACTGCATTCTCCGCATCCCCAAAATTTATTCCTGGAACAATTTAATCCCATTGCCAGTGATAAGGCAAAACAGTCCTTGCCTACCCCGGATTGACCATAAAACAGATAAGCGTGTGCAAGGCGATTCTTTTTAATCGATGCTTCAAAAATATCTTTTATTCTTTTCTGTCCTATTATTCTGTACATGTATTACCTCAACCAGGTTTCAGGATTAAAATGATTCTCTCCTTGCCAGATCTCAAAATGAAGAGTTGAACCATATAGATTGTCATCATATCCTATACGTCCAATAGTATCCCCTGCACGAACATCCATATCCTTATCAACCATAACCATATCAAGATAGCCATATACTGTATAGTAACCCTCTCCATGATCCACTAATACCAGATTGCCCATGCCTCTCATCCAGGTAATATATGTGACCCTTCCCTTGGCTACTGATCTTACCAGCTCTCCGCCTATTGCCTTAATATCAACTCCCAGATTATCATACCAGGCTTTGGAAGAACCACCATGAATAGTGCCATAATTCTGAATAATGGTTCCATGTACCGGCCAATTCAGTTTACCTCTTAAATTTCCAAAACCTGTGCCAGGAAATTTTTTATACTCAGGAGCATCCCTGCGTTTGGATTCTTCATGCTTAATTCGTTCTTTTATTGCCTGAAAAGCTTCTTTTTTCTTTTCTATCTTGTTCTGCAGAAATTTCTGATCCTGTTTAATAGTCTGCAGCATATCATTTCTGTTCTTTTTTCTGTTGCTGAATTCATGGGTTTCCTGATTTTTCTCCTGAATTATATGTTCCTTTTCTCTTAGTTTTTTGTCAAGAGCTGCTTTAAAGGTTTGGATTTGTTCCTGTTTCTTTTGTAACAGATCCAGGTTACGTTTATCATTATCCATAATAATTTTTAAATATTTTAACCATACTACTGCCTGATTAAGCGAGTTTGTAGAAAAAAGAACAGCCCAGTCTGCAACTCTCCCTTGTTTATAAAGTGATACCATTCTTTTTTTAACGACTTCTTTGAGCCGGTTGTATTGTGACTGTACCTGAGAGAGCTGTTCTTCCATGTCTCTGATATCTTGTTCAATGTTTTCCCTTTCCTCATTAAGTTTGATTATCAGTTTTCTCTGCAGTCCAATAGTTCTGTTGAGATCTTCAATTTTTTCCAGCAGAGAAAGTTCCTGATCTCTTTTAATCTTTAACTGATTTTCCAGTTCATTGATCTCCGAACGTATTTTATTAAGCTCCTGATCTGTCTGACCATAGAGGATATGCAAACCCGGTATGAGGACAATAAAGAAAAAAACTGCTATCCGGATTTGTCTGAAAAATTTTACAATATATTTTACGGTATATCTGTTATTGTAATAAATCATCGATAATTTTTATTTTCTCCAATTTACGATATATCAATACAGCAATGAAACATTTCAAAACCTCAGCAGGTAAAAACACTAAAAAACCAGTTACAAATACTTTACTGAAAGAAACTGAAGTATCTATAATATAATTAAGATTAAAGTACAAATAAAGTGAACCAACTCCTAAAATTACCAGCATACTGCTTGCACAGGCTAATAGAAGTCTGGAAAAACTATGATTTTTATTCTTGCTGAATATTTTCCCACATATATAAACGCTTAAAGGGAAAGCTGCCAGATAACCAAAACTGGGTTGAAGAATATAAGCAGGTCCGCCGCCTTTGGCGAAAACCGGTATCCCTGCTAATCCTATTACAAGAAACAACACCTGACTCAAAACAGCCCTTCTGATTCCTAAAAGCAGTGCAGAGAAGTAGACAAACAGCGTCTGAAGAGTAAACGGTACAGGAAACATGGGTATACGTATAAAACCACCCATACAGGTTAATGAAGTAAAAACAGCAATTAAAATCATGGAATATATTTTATTATTACTGTTTTTTTCTATAGTAATCCCATTCATAATTATGATAGTTTACAAAAACGGAAGGTGAAAATCAACAAAAATTAAAAAGATTATTATTAAACATTCAAAACATTATAATAAAAGAAACTCCGGGACTGAACACCTCGTCCAATGC
>Ga0180433_10002385_pt1 | contig 29051 bp, 51 predicted proteins | sample SS_ome_8_FD_132980 | JGI IMG/M metagenome (GOLD analysis project Ga0180433, IMG submission 132980) | Hypersaline lake sediment archaeal communities from the Salton Sea, California, USA - SS_1_D_1 metaG | ecosystem: Environmental > Aquatic > Non-marine Saline and Alkaline > Hypersaline >... | reverse complement strand
GTGTTAATTGGCAGGAGGTATGAGAAATGCGGGATAGGGCGGGACAAGGCGGGATGAGATGGAATAACAAACAGTTATCCACTTACAGAAATTTCTCACCTTGCAAAAAAAATTCGGTAAAATTGCAGGATTATTGCTAAAAATTTGCATTTAGTTTGAGAAATTTCAGGGGGGAAATTTCTTAGAAAATTTTTGAAAGATTTTTGCGATTACATATACGTTTTTCGTTAACGAATCAATGTCCGACTGAATATCCTTCAAAACATTATAAATAATCCTGGTAAATGGCCGGTGGATATTTAGACGCGTCGGCGAAACAGAGAGGGCATAGACGTTTATTGTCATGAATCTTAAGGTTTTGCGGGTGCACTGGGTCTTTGCATTGGTCACAGATTGGATAATCAAATTTCAGGGTGGACTGTCGGTTTAATGGAATAAGTTGTTTGTTTAATTTTTCCAGCTCTTTTAGTATTTTATAAACGTAATGCTGCGTCATGAAAACAAAAACGGGAAGCAGAAAAAGCATAATGGCATAAACAAACAACAAAAGACCGATAATAATCCAAACATAATGAGGCAGACTGTAAAACAATGAATATCGATCATATCCCATTATTTTCACCCTCGCCCTTTCAGTTGGGGCATAACGTGTTGCTATTGTTGCGGAATGCGGCGTATTTGGTTAAATCAACGACTTTAGATTTTATAAAGGATGATGGCATTATTATCGTTATGCAGCGCTTTTTTTTACGCTTTCGGATTTGGCTTTTTCCTCTAATGTTTCAATCCTTTTCATCAACTCCTCACATTTATCTTCCAGTTTCCGGATACGGTCACTGTCTTCTTGGCGCCTGGTGACGGCATCGCTGAATGCCTCCAAGTTATCCATTATCGCACGGATTATTGTGTGGTTGCCAGAATTGAAGATCGTTGCCAGCATATCGACGGCCATACCGAGACCCATTTTTTGATCATTAACGGGGATCTCTTTTGGTTTATCGATAATGACTCTTCTCGCAGGCCTTCCCTGTATCAAAATGTTCCCAGTGTCTAAATCCGTATAATTGTTTGGAAAAGAGCTATTCTCTTCTGCCGGGCAAACTGAAATATCAACAGGTTCTCCACAGATCTCCGGGAATTGTTCTCGAGCGCCTGGAAACGGCTCCCCATCCCCTTTTACAAACCATTTAAGGTCGAAACCGAAGGCATCACAAAAATTCACTATAAAATTCACTTTAGGATCCGTTGTCTTACTTCGATAACTGTTGACGGTATCCCCAGATATCCCGAGCATCTTTCCGATTTTTGTGTTTGACAAACTATTCTTTTCGGAAATGTAATTAATCGCCCACCTGGCTCTATCTTTTAAAAGAAAAGTCATTTTCCGCTCATGTTTTTGGTTGGCACTTGATGCCTTTCAGGTGACAACCAAAGTGCCAACCAGTAAAACAAGCAATAATACTACATAAAGCATAAACAAAACAGGCAGTTATCAATTTTTTAATTAAATAATTAAAATTTTTAAGTGACAACCGGTTTTTTAATTGACACGCTCAAAAAAATCGTGATATAACCGATAATCATAACCTTAACGACAAATTAGGAAAAGACGATGTCAGGGCTAATAGAAAATTACAAAACATACCAGGATCTGAAAAAAGCTATGGCTCCTTATCTTCCTTCGCTGAAATCAGCCGTAAAGAGGTACGGAGCCGTTTATGAATATCGTAAGGCTCAGTTGGATCGGGAGAATCGAGCATCTCAGCAATCCATTCCAGGTAGTGCCTCCCAAAAGCGTCCTTCGGGCAATTCAACGCATGCATCCTCAGATCCGACGCAAGCTTACGCTTTGATTCCTGATCAGGACAGGCCATTACTGAGACTGCGTGTATGGCTGGTACTAAGGGTTCGATTAACAGCTCTTTTACGGCCGCTAAAACGTTTTCCAGCAATACTTCAAACTCTTGTCGCCCCATTGACAGCTGCCCTCCTTAGAAGAAAAGGGAATTAATATGCATCCGGCTGATATACAGGCTGAACTCAAGAAACGGGGGATCACCCAGAAAGCGATCGCAGAGGAACTCGGGGTATCGATGTTTCATGTTTCCGAAATAATAAACCAGCACAGAATCTCGGATCGCGTCATGAAGGCGATATCCAAAAAGATCGGTAAAGATCATCGCGAGGTTTTCCCCGGCTACTATTTCAGCAAAAAACGACGCCGCAATGCCGCCTAAGGTTATTCGTAACCTTATATATAAAAAGGTACCATGTCAATGTCTAAGTCAAGACTAAAAATTGACGATAAACGCCAGGTTACCATCTTTGACATGCTCAAGGATCTCGCCGAGCCAGAGCCAACCACTGAAGGAAAATGCAACATAAATGACCACCTGAGGATTTCATTGAGGAATGCAATAAAGGCATGCCCGTTATCCAGACACCAGATTGCCGGTGAGATGAGTCACCTATTAGGAGAGACCGTTACCAAGGCCATGATCGACTCCTGGACACGGGAATCCGGCGATACAGGAAGCAGGCCCGGGCGTCATATTCCGTCCGGGTATCTCCCAGCGTTTTGTTTAGTTACCGGGTGCGATACTCCTCTCCAGATCATGGGGGAGGTCGCGGGATTGTTTCTTTTGCCAGGACCGGAGGCGCTGCGGGCGGAAATCCAGAAGCTCAAGGAGGAGATCAAGAGCCGGCAAGCGAAGGTGAAAAAGCGGATGATGTTCCTGAAGGAGATCGAGCGGAGATGAACGGAGCTGGAAGGTATACGATAAAGGAGATCGCCGGGATTTTGGACGTCACGAAGCAGGCCGTGGATAAACGTGCAAAAAAAGAGAATTGGCCTTGCGAGAACGGGAATAATCTAACCAGGAAATTTAGAATCGAAGGGTTGCCGGAGGATGTAAGGATGGCGATCGCTGTTGGATCGTGCCGGGCTATGACAGAAAATGGGGTAAACATGCCCTTATATAAAGGAATTGCAAGGACCGTGCCGGTGGGGTCGCCGGAGCTGTCGGACTGGCAGAATGAAAGTGCGCTGGCCTGGGCGGACCTGATCAGGGCCTATGTGGCGGAGAAGGAACGTGCCAAATCGCGAAAAACGTCCAAAGTCTCGGCCGCGAAGCTGTTTATTAAAGGATACAACACCGGGCAGTTGTTCCCGAGGATATTCAAGATCCTGGGGAAAACCTCGGTCAAGACCGTGGAGAGGCAGTGCAAGAAATTCCGGGATGCCAATTACGATTATACGGTCCTTTCACCGAACTGGGGCCAACACAGGGGGCAGCGGAAGGTCACGGACGATGAGTTTAACGTGTTGCTGTCGTTCGCCCTTCATCCGAACAAGCTGCGGATCTCCGAGGTGACCCGGCTTGCCAAGATGGCGTTAAAAAAGCGGGACATCCCATCACCCTCCCATGAGGCGACGTTGAGGCGGGCGCTTACGGACTGGCGAAAGACCAATGAAGACAAATGGGTTTTCTGTCGGGAAGGTGAAAAAGCTTTGAACGATAAGTGCCTTCCTTATTTAGAGAGGGACGCGGGGCTCCTGGATGTCGGCGAGGTTCTGGTCGCGGACGGGCATGTGCTCAATTTTCTAATCCTCCATCCCTTCACCGGGAAACCGTGCCGGATGAACATGGTCATGTGGTATGACTGGGCATCCTGCATGCCTGCGGGATGGGAGATCATGCCCACGGAGAACATCCAGTGCGTGGCTGCCGGGCTTCGACGGTCCATCCTGACGCTCGGGAAGATGCCGAATGTCGCTTATCTGGACAACGGCAAGGCATTCAAGGCCAAGGTTTTCACGAGCCAGGATATCGATTTCGAGGAGGCCGGGTTTTACGGGATGTTCGCCCGCCTCGGCATCGAGACGATATTCGCCTGGCCGTACAATGCGCAATCGAAACCAGTGGAACGCTTTTTCGGGACGTTCGGCGAGATCGAGAGATTGATGCCTACCTATACCGGGTCGTCAATCCAGGAAAAACCCGCCCACATGCTTCGCAACGAGAAGCTCCACAAAAAAATACATGAAAAGAAATACGGCGGTTGGGTCCCGACGATCGAGGAAGCAAACCAGATCATAGCGGGCTGGCTGATGGAATACGCTCAACGGCCGCACCAGGGGCTCAAGGGGTTGTGTCCAGGGGAAATATTGGCATCGGGCAAAGGGCCAGGTGTCGATGAGATCGCGCTCCGTTATCTCATGATGAGCATGGAGATCAAGCGCGTACACCGGAACGGCGTTACATTCATGGGCCGGAACTATTACGACGAGGCGCTTTACGGATACCGGGACCGGGTGATGATCCGTTATGATTTCGAGGACTTGAGCAGGGTACTCGTTTATGACGTGACCGGGGCGCGGCTGATATGCGAGGCAGGTGCGGTTGCGCCGGTGCATCCGGTTGCAAAATTGACGGGAAAGGCTGAAGACCTGGAGGCGGTCAAGCAAGGAATCAGACAGAAACGAGACATGAAGAGGGCCACGGAGAAAGTTGCGCGGGAGTATGTCCGGTGGGCCCCGGATCTTGTGGAGATACCGCAGCGCGCGTTTCGGAACGGCAGAGAAGCCGTTCCCTACGAAGCAAAGCGGAAAGAGCTGCCCAGGGGAGAGGCGGAGCGGATAGAGGCGGAGGCCTCCAGGATGAAGGTGCTCGAGCTGAAACCGATGACGCCTGATCCTATTTATATGTCGGAGCCGGACCGGTATGAGGCGCTGCTCGAGAGGGAATGCGGGGGCGAGCAGCTCTCGCTGGATGACATGCAGTTCATGCGGTATTTTGAGAAAACGGATCTTTTTAAGACGTTAAAGGATCGGTTTGATTTTCTGCGAGAGTTACACCTCGCGGGGAATGAGGAGGTGATTGAATGAAGAACGTGTTCGTGCATACGCAGAATGTGCGGAATTTTATATCAGCGATGAAGGAATCGGAGAAGGTTACCGGGGAGCCTGTGCTGCTGGCCTTCTGGGGGCAGGCCGGGCGCGGGAAAACGTCTGCGGCCAGGTTTTTTTCGGCCCAGGAGGGTTGGACTTATGTGAGAGCGCTCGAGGGCTGGTCGGAGCTGTGGATGCTCCAGGATATCTGTTTCGAACTGAAGGTTGATCCGCTGCCGAAGCGGAAGAAACCCGCGTTCGAGGCGATCAAGATGTCGCTTTACCGGGACCCCAGGCCGATTGTCATCGATGAGGCGGATAAACTAAGCGAATCATTATTAGAGTGGGCCAGGGATCTGGCGGATATTACGTTTGTCCCCTTCGCCCTGGTCGGGGAAAAACTGGTGATTCACAAAATGCAGCGGCGCAGGCGGATCTGGAGCCGCACGCTGCGGGCCATCGAGTTTTTGCCGATCCAGTCGCAGGATATTCTGTTTTTTGCAAAGCAGGCGGCGGACCTGGCACTTACCGCGAACCAGGCGGATATGTTTAGAGAGGCGTCGGACGGGGATTTCCGGCTTGTGAAGAGGGATATTCGGACGCTGGAGGAGCTTGCGAAGGCGAACAATTCGACAAAGATCACGGATGAGATGGTGAAGCTGGCTATTAAGCGGGGATTGAGGGGGAATTAAGCCGGGGAAACGGGGAAGGGGAGAACCGGTGAACCGAAGAGGATGAAAGGAATATGGCGTCGCTGACAAAGGTCAATTATCTTTTAAAAACATTTTATATCATGCTCATATGCATAGAGGCGAAGTATTGTGCACGGCCAAGGTAATTAAAGGGCTTTGGTGCCCGAATGTTGAATTTATCGAACGTGCGGAATGGGAAAGGGCGGCGCTTTGTGACATCAGAGACAAGTATTTACTCTTTTTAGAAGACATCCAACCATTGATTACCCCTATACCGTTTAAAGGCAGGCAAGGGATATTCAATGTTCCGGATGAGATGTTTAGCAAAAATTGAGGGGTAACAAAAGAGTTAATGAGCAGTTTCACTCAAAAAGTGCGCGAGGCCGCTGTAGCTCTGGAGAGGTTCCGGGCGGATGATGTGATTGATCGGCTTGTGATTGATAATCGCAGGGATGCAAAGGCTGTCAGGCGGGTCATTCATGAGCTGAGGAAAACCGGGGAGATCGTCAGCCTGGAGCCCGGTTTGTATGTGTATAAGGGCCGGACTGTGCGTAGGACGAGGCTGGATGTGATCTGGCACCTGGTGCGGTCGCACAGGCAGTTCAGTACCGACGAGATCGAGCGGCTTTCGGGCGCTGCCCGGTATACGGTGCGGGAGTACCTGCTTTGCCTAAAAAAAACAGGTTATTTACGGGCTGTGAAAATCGGGCACTGGCAGTTGATCAATGATCCGGGGCCGGAGACGCCGGTAAATTCTGAAAAGTGTAAACGCCTAAAAAGGCTGAGGGGACCGATATGACACAGGAAAAAGAGGCGATGAGCAAGGAGGAGGCGACTTCCAGGTTGCTGATGATACTTTCGAGGCATGTCGGGAAAGAACATGCCGTCGACATGGAAAGGCTTTATGAACGGGTTTTCGGGGAGAAGGTCGCCCAGAAGATCAACCACACCAGGAAGCTCAGGACGCTCGTGACGGTATTGCGTAACCAGGGGATTCCGATCGGGTCCACATCCGCGCAGACCGGAGGCGGGTATTATCTCGTGCGGGCCGGATCCGAGCTGAATGACTACTGCAACCGGCTTCGGCGACGGGCGTTGAACGCGCTGGTTATGGAAGCCAGGTTGAGGAAGATCGCGCTGCCCGAGCTGTTGGGGCAGATGCGGTTGAATCTGACGGAAGGGGGGGCGGATGCCGGATCAGACGACGCTGCATAAGTGTGCGGATGAATTGTTAAAAGAGATTTCGGAGTTGAAAGCCGATTTGGTGCGTAATGAGGCTCTATACAACGAGGAAATCTCGGCGATTGAAAAGCATTACGAAGGTATCGGACTGCTGAAAACGGAAATCGCGGACAGGGAAAAGGCATTAATCGCTCTTATGAGAAAGAACAAGGGAATCGTCTTCGATGGGGATGACAAGATCAGTCTCGATCACGGGATATTACTGTATGGGTCGGAAGACAAGGTCTCCATACCCAAAAATGCACTCGGGAAAATCAAGGCACAGGGTTGGAATGAAGCGATCAAAGTGGTTGAAAGCGTGAAGCGGGATATCGTTTCGAAGTGGCCGGAGGAACGGCTGTTTGTGATCGGGGCAAAGCGGAAGACGAAAGAGAATTTCAGTTACGAGCTGGAGGATTAATTGCATTTAATTTGAGATTTTTTGGGACGCAGCTCAACGCAGATGGCCATGATTAAAAGAAAAAAAGCGACTGATATTTATAAAAAACAGAACACCTTGCTGCATAAGGCTTTTGCGGCGTCCGGCCTGCCCTACGGGGAGAACAAGGACGTGTGGCTTTCGTTGTGTCGAGAGATTGCGGAGAGAGACGTGACGGGGCTTAGTGATCTTACCCTTTCGGAGAGGCATAAGTTGCTTGCGCATTTTCAGAAGCGCGGGATGCGGTTATTCGTGCCCGCCGTACACGTCAAGGTCCGGGACTGGAAAAAGGGGGATCGGGAGATCGAGTATGAGTACCGGGAAGAGGACGATCCCCAGGTGCGCATGGTTTATGCGATGTGGAACGAGATGGGGTACAGAGAGAAAACGTTGCGGGGGCTTTGCTGGAAGCTTTTCAAGGTTAACGATCCCAGGTGGCTGAATGACGGGCAACTTTCTCGGTTGGTGAATGTGGTGAAGGTGAAGGCACAGTCCAAGGGTTTGGGGAATTATTATCGGAGGACGGCATGATAGCTGTGATTTTGTTTTTTCTGGCCTTGATGGCGGGATTGTTGGTCGGGGAGAAATTGGCGGAGCGTGTGGTGGTGAACCGGAGAAGCGGTGAACCGGGGAATCGGAGAGGCGGAGGAAAAGATGGCGGTAGTAGTTGAAAGTGACCGGGGGTTTTATTTGAGGGAGCTAAAGAGCGAGCAATGTTTGTGTGAGCGGCGGAAAAAGCGGGGGCACTCTTTCTGCTACAGGTGCTTTAAGGAATTGCCGGGCGATGTGCAGGATGCGCTTTATAACGTGATCGGGTTCGGATATGAGGAGGCTTTCGATGAGGCAACGACGTATCTGCAGCGGCATGTATGGTAAGAGATGAGGGTGAAAACGAAAAAAGACATACGGAAAATTGATTGCATCAAGTATAGCGATTGCCTCATGGCGGCGGCGATGGATAATGCGTTAAGCATGCGGTGTGAATTGTGTAAGAAGTATCAACCGCATGCATTGAAGGAGGATGACCCGATGGGGGATACGTTTAAAGGCCGAAGCTCGGGGACAGCAAAGGGTCGTGTAACGGAAAATGATGTGGAGGGGAAACAGGTTTGTAAAAAATGCGGGAAGGAAAAAAGTCTGCAAAAGGATTTTTACAGATCGCCGGGAAACAAGAGCGGATATGACAGCGTGTGTAAGAAATGCCGGTATGAAAAACAAAAAGAAAGGCTTCAGGATCTTAAACAAGGCAAGAATCGGCGGGATCACAATGACGAGATTAAAGACGCTTTAACTTTACATCAATGTCCTCGTAACCTTATAAAAATGCTGAACGAGGCGGCATCGAGACAGTCGCGTACACCGGAAAATCAAGCAATCTGGTACATTATTGAGGGGCTCAGGAGGGATGGGCATGGTAACGATGTCCTGGGCGATTGATCAAAACTGGGTATGGTTGGGGCCGTGGGTGGTTGTCGCTTTAGGCGCGGCGCTCTTGTCGCTAATCGTTTAGGTTTTCAGGGGGTGAAAATGGTCTGGCTTGCGTTGATAGGAGGGCTTTTTATCGGGGCAATTATCGGCATGTTTGTGATGGGGCTTTGTGTCGCGGCCAGGAGGAACACAAATGATTGATTTGTTTGCCGTATATGAATGCCCGAAGTGCGGGGACGTGCTGGAGGACAAGGTATTTTTACACGAAGACATCGATATCGAAAAGGATCGTATTTATCAAGCGATGCTTTGTGAACAATGTTTTTCGGAGGTTCGAGCGAAACTCGTTGGCGGCGATTTCTGTTTCGAAAAGGTCGACCACGATCGGTGGTTGTGGGCGAATGGATATTATGACCACCTATTCGAGGATATGGCGTGAAACTGAGTTGTCCTATATGCCAGTCGAAATTTTCCCTTGACCAGGCGGCGCATGAAGGGTTGATGTCGGAGATGGTGGAACTGGCTTCGCGGTTCGGGAAAAAGTGGGACATCGTGTACGAATACACGGATTGTTTCAGGGTCGAAAGGTGGGGTACTGTTTCTTTTAAAAAACGATTGAGACTTCTTAAGGAGGTTTTGAAACTTCTAGAACACAATGCTTTCAGTTACCAGGGGAAACGCTACAAGACTGACTGGGCGAGGATTTCGGCGGCAATTACTACCATCGTCAACGCTGAGAAATTTGGATTGAAGAATCACAACTACTTGAAGAAAGTCATGCTCGGTGATGCGGAGCGGGTGAGCGATGAGGGGTTGACGGCGCGGGAAGAGCAGGCGCGGGAAGTGAAGCGAAGAAGCGGAGAAACGGGGAATCGGAGAACCGGAAAGACAGGGACGGCGCGAGGTATGACGGGGGCGGAATTCAGGGAATTGCATGGGATTGTGGGGAATCTGGTGGACCGGATCGGGAGTAAAGAGGATGGCGGTGAAGGTGGGGGATAGCGTGAATACCGTGCACGGGCCGGGGAATGTCCAGGCGGTGATGGGCGGTTATGTTAAGGTGAAGCTCTATCGGTTTACGACTGTTGAGGGCCGGCGGATGAGGGTTGTGGCGGTGAAGGCTGATGAGGTGACGAAAGCATAGGATGATTAGGATGGTTGGATGAATGGGATGGAAAAAGCTTTTACAACCAAGGATGTGGCGAGGCGGATCGAGGGGCAGCAGCGGGATTTGACGGTGACGATCAGGAAGTTGACGGAGCTTCGGAGGGCCGGGTTTTCGGGCCGGATGGTGCTGCGGTTCGAGGCCGGCAGGATTACGAAATACGGGTTAAAACCGGATAAAACCGGTCCAAACGGGGAAAAACCGGAAAGAAAGACATGATGCTAAAATTTCTTGACATTTCGAGAAAAATTTGCTTCGATGGAGGGCGTCAAAACCCGAAGGTGGATTATCGCCTCCGTCCTGGCGATTTTTTTATGGACGAAACCTTTCCCGAGACTCCCCGTTACCGCGAGGGCGGGGGCGCTTCCTTTGGGGCGTTGACAGGTCTCGGGATTTTTGTTTTCGCGGGGAGTTAACGGAAGTCAAAATCCAAAGGAGGTAGTTATGGAAGAGAAACAGGAATTGAGATTGGTCAGCTTCGGCATCGATCCGAGCAAGGTCGTCCATGAGGACGGGCGTTACTGGATGACCGCCGAACAGCTGGGGACGGCCCTGGGCTACAGGCAGCCGAGAAAAAGCGTGATGAAGCTCTATGAGAGACATCGCAAGGAATTACAGCCATTTGCATCCGTCGTCAAATTGACGACGGATGCAGGTTTAAGGGAAACCACCATTTTCGACACGGACGGCCAGTACCATATCGCGTTGTTGGCCAACACGCCGAAATCGGTCAAGTTCCGCACCTTCGTCGTGAACATGCTCAAGTCCCTGGAACGCCAGGAGTTCATCCACATCAGCAAGGTCAGGGGATGGCAAAAGCGGCTGATCGAGCTGGATATCCGGGACGCCATCGCCAGGAGCACCAAGCTGGACTGGCACCGCTATGAGGAGATGAAAAGGTACCGGAATATGGGCCTGACGCAGAGAGAGACGGCGAAGCTCTTGGACATCACCAGGGAGACGGTGCAGAAATTCGAACGCATCCCGAGGCAGTACGAGTTGAAGCTGCTGAAAGGAGGTGCCCGATGACCGAGAAACAACGAGAGCGCACCTACGTGGACGACGCCTGCGACGATCTCCTGGGGCTTATCGGCCAGATCGGGGCGGTGATCTACCTGATGGGCGGGTACAGCGCCCGGCTGGATCATCACCGGAACGATATGCGGGCCTATCTCACGAACATCGCGGACCAGGTGATGGGGACGGTGGTTTTCCTGTCGGACCAGCAGCGGCTGGAGGGGCGGGAGGTTATTGAGTGATGAAACGGGACTGGGACATCGTCAGGAAGATCCTCATGGCGCTCGAAAATATCCAAGACACAACCAGCGTTATGGAGCCTGGAGCCGTGTCCGGATATGATAACGAGATCGTATCCTACCACATGAAATTGCTCATGGAAGCCGGTTTTATCGAGGGCAACTGCCGCGATTTTACCATTAATGCTCCTCTTCATTGCTGGGCGACGCGGCTGACGTGGAAAGGCCATGAGTTCCTCGATCGAATCCGCAGCGACACCGTATGGAACCGGGTCAAGGGATTGGCCAGGGAAAGGGGCCTGTCCCTTAGCCTGGATGTCATCGTTATGGCGTCGAAAATGGTTATAGAGAGGATGTTCTAAGTGATCGAAAATCCCCAAAACGACGACATCAAAATCCCCTGCCCTCTCTGCGGACGTAGAATCTGCGACGGGCAGGGGCATGTGCCGGGCGGCGATTTCGCACTCGAACTCAAATGCGGGATCTGCGGATTCGTCTGGGTGACGTCGCGTTATTTGCGAAAATTCTTGACAAAACGGGAGAGACTTGTAAGATAATGGAAACTTAAGCGCCGAGAGCCCCTTGGAGGGCCATTTCCCTTGCGGGAAACGGCGCGCTTGAAGGCCCTTGGAGGCCCATGAACCTGGCATAGGTTGATGGGCCTCTTTTTTTTGGCCACGGCTACAGGGAGGCGGTGCGGGTATGGGGCGTCTGACTGAGTGGTGGCAGCATTACGGGAACCCCTTGCATGTGTATTGCCGGATGCGGGATCTGGGGGTCGGCAAGCGGCGTGCCGTGAAGATTTGCACGGAATATGAGAAATGGTGGAAGCACCGGGCCTATTTGAAAGCGAGGTCAAGAGGTCATCCAAAGCGGGGGCGATAGCATGAGAGGCAAGACAGCACAGGTTTTAGGAAGTATGTTAGTGGTTGTATTGTTGGTATTGTTCGCAACAACTAAATGTCAATGCAGCGAGCAGGAATGGGCAATTATAGTCGACAACACCACGCAGGAAGTGTTGAGTTACTGGGTGTATTACGTCGACCATCCTTTCCAAAAAGACTGGCCGCGCCCGATGAACATCGCAGGGGGGAGCATCGATCCGGAATCGGTATGGGAATGGAAACAGAAATGGGGGGACGGGCGGTATTTTATCGTTTTCCGGTTGGGGGAGTACAAGGCGATGGTGCCGTTCGAGGTCGACCGGTGCGTAGTGTCTGTGAGGATCGACGTGCCCAGGCTGACGGTGGCGTATGAAAAGGGGCAAGGAGTTTAGGGACGGCAGCGGGGAACCGGGGAACCGGTGAAAGGGGGAAAGCATGGACTTAACGGGATTGGGGTCGGTTGCGGATTTCGCGACATCGATTGTGGAGCGGTTTTTCCCGCCGAAGATGACGGACGCGGAGAAGGCGCAGGCGCAGATCCAGTTGCAGGATATGCTCCAGCGCCGTGAGGACAATCTTATCGATGCCCAGAAATCGATCATGGTTTCCGAGATGCGGCAGGGCGATTCCTTCACCAAACGGGCGCGGCCGTGCATGGTATATGCCGGGCTGGGATTCATTTTTCTGGTGCATGTTGCGTTTCCGATCATCGTGTTTTTTACCGGAAAACCTATGCCAGATTTGTCGCTGCCGGGCGAGTTCTGGTGGGCCTGGACGGGGGTTTGCGGTGTCTGGGTGATCGGCCGGTCGGCGGAAAAACGGGGGTCGGCGAATAAGTTTTTCAGCATGATTACGGGGAATAAATCATGACCACACAAATCGCGCTGATCATCGTGGGGTGCGTGTTTTCGGCGATGTTGACGTTCGCCGTCTTATACCTGCGGGATATTCGGGATAGCATACAGAAACAGGTGGGCAGGCATGAAAGACTGCGTCAGGAATTGTCGGAATTGAAGGAATGCCTTCCGCGCGACTATGTGCGGCGAGAGGACTGGATTATGAGTTTTTGTAAGATCGAGCAGAAGATAGACGCCATATGGGAATTTATTCACAAGCAAAAACCGGTGAAAAAGGATTAAAGATAACTGATTTGAACGGCGACACGGTCGCCTTACTCCAAATAAGGGGGTAGACATGGATCTTGAGAAAAAGAGGCGGGAGGTGCTGCGGTGGAGGATCCTCCAGACGCTTAACGCGGGGCGCCCCTATCTCATTTCGGAGGATCTGATTTGCTCAACGGTATGCGGTACCGATATGGCGGTGACGCCGGCAGAGATCCGGAAGGAGCTGGATTATCTGGAGGATCGCGGGTTGATCGGAATCAAAGGGAAGGATGAGGCCTGCTGGTCTGCGGAGTTGAACCGATACGGCGTGGATATTGTCGAGTACACCATCGAGTGCGAGCCCGGCATCGCGCGACCGCGAAAGTATTGGTAGGGACAGGATGATGCTGAGATCGAGCGTGGAACTTTTACCTGAAGACGTCCGGCAGGAGCTGGAGCGGAAGCTGATCCGGGGCGGGTTTGCGGATTATGTCGGGCTTGCTGAATGGCTTGAAACAAAGGGTTTTGAGATAAGCAAGTCGAGCGTCCACCGGTACGGCAAAAAATTCGAGGAAAAACTCAGGGCCTTGAAGGTCGCGACGGATCAGGCAAAGGCGATCGCGGAGGCCTCCGAGGATGACGCCGGCGAGTTGAACGATGCCATCATCCGGCTCGTGCAGACGAAGATGTTTGAATTGTTGGTGGACATAGAGCTCAACGACAAAAGCCTGGCGAAGATAGGGCAGGCGGTGGCCAAGTTGAGCCAGGCGGCGGTCCGGCAGAAAAAGTGGGCGCAGGAGATGGAAGACAAGGTTCGAAAGCAGGCTTTCGAGGATGTGGCGAACGCCGTCGATGCGGCGGAAAAGGACGGCCCGATGAGTGCGGATCGTTTTCGGGAGATTATCAAGGAGCAGTATGGGGTCTGATCCCATATTTTACGGATACCAGCGGCGATGGATCTCGAGCCCCCGCAGATTCAAGACCGGGATGTTCGCCCGTCAGACAGGCAAGACCTTTTGCACGACATTCGAAATAGCCAAAGCTTGCCAGGAGTCCGAGCTCGAAGGCAAACGGGTCCGGTGGGTCATTCTGTCAAGGGGAGAAAGGCAGGCCAAGGAGGCCGTCGAGGAGGGCCTCAAGCGGCACTGCCAGGCTATGGGGTCCATCATCAAGGCGTATGAGAGCGACTACAGGGGAGAAGCGACATACCGGTCTCAGGAGGTCGAATGGCCGGGAGGGAGCCGCGTGACGGCGCTGCCCGCGAATCCGGATACGGCCAGGGGTTTTTCGGCGAACGTCTTTTTGGATGAATTCGCCTTTCACCAGGACAGCCTCAAGATCTGGGCGGCGCTTTTTCCGGTCATATCCGCAGGACACAAGATCAGGGTCGTTAGCACGCCGAACGGCAAGGGCAACAAGTTTTACGATCTTATGACCGGGAAAGACGATCTCTGGTACCGGCAGGTGACGGACATTTATCAGGCGGTTGAGGACGGCCTGCCGCGCAACATTGAGGAACTGAGAATCGGACTCGGTGACCCGGACGCCTGGGCGCAGGAATACGAGCTTCAGTGGCTGGATGAAGCGAGCGCGTGGCTGGATTATGACCTGATCTGCTCGTGCGAGGACGATGCGGCCGGAGATCCGGACAGGTATGAAGGCGGCAAGTGCTATGCCGGGATGGACATCGGGATTCGGCGAGATCTTGCGGTAATCTGGGTCGACGAGATGATAGGGGACGTGCTCTGGAACCGGGAGGTTGTGAGGATGCGGCGGGCCACTTTCGCCGAGCAGGACGCCGAACTCGCACGGGTTTTCGATCGGTACGACATAGACCGCCTGTGCATGGACCAGACGGGCATGGGGGAAAAACCGGTCGAAGACGCCAAACGCCGCTACGGGGAATACAGGGTCGAAGGGGTGCTGTTTACGGGACCCGTCAAGCTGGAGCTGGCCACCGAGATCAAACAGAAGTTTCAGGACAGGAAAAAACGCATCCCGGTTGAGCAGGATATCAGGAATAGCCACCACGCGGTTAAAAAGCTGGTCACGGCGGCCGGGAATCCTCGATTCGACGCGGACCGCACGGAAAAAGGCCATGCAGACGAATTCTGGGCGGACGCCCTTGCGACACATGCGGCGGGCACACCGGCCGGACCTATAGAATATCAAACCGTAGCCAAACGCCGGTTCAACGAACGGAAAGGGGCCTGGTAATGATACTGGATCAATTCGGGAGGCGGGTCAGGGAGCTGCGGAAGCCTGTCCGGTCGGAAGTCTCGAAGGTGTCGATCAAAGACCGGTGGAGTACCTACCCGAGCCGGGGGCTCACGCCGGAGCGGCTGGCATCCATACTGTTGCTGGCTGACCAGGGGGATGTCACGAGCCAGTCAGAGCTTTTCGAGGAGATGGAGGAAAAGGATACGCATCTTTCGGCCGAACTGCTCAAAAGAAAAAACGCCGTCAACTCATTAAACTTCGGCATCGCGCCTTACGGCGAAGGATCGAAACTCAAAGAAAAACCGGACAAAAAGGATGAAAAAGTCGCCGATTTTTGCAGGGACGTCCTTTTTTCCATGCCGGATTTCGAGGACAGCCTGTTCGACCTCCTCGACGCGATCGGGAAAGGCTTCGCAGCCAGCGAGATTCTGTGGGATGTCGACGGCAGCAACACCGTGATTACTGGGCTCAAGTGGATACATCAGAAGAGGCTGACGTTTGTGAAGGATTTTTCACCTCGAATAATTACGGACCAGAATCTTTTCGGCGAGGAGATCCCGCCCTTCAAGGTCGTTTACCACAGGCACAAGGCCCGGTCCGGCTACGACACCAGGGCCGGCATGCTCAGGGTGTGCGCCTGGATGTACCTTTTCAAGAATTACTCAATCAAGGACTGGGTGGCCTTTTGCGAAGTGTTCGGGATGCCGCTCAGGCTCGGAAAATACCATCCCGGAGCCAGCACGGACGATAAGGACGCGCTCGTAACCGCCATCCAGGCGCTCGGGGCCGATGCGGCGGGCATTATAAGCGACAGCACGGAGATCGAGTTTGTCGAGGCGATGAAGGGGTCGACAAAGGAAAACGTATACAAGGCCCTGGCCGATTTTTGCAACCGTGAGATCTCGAAGGCGATCGTGGGCGCGACCCTCACGACCGACGTGGGGGAAAAGGGGTCGTACGCAGCGAGCAAGACGCACAACGAAGTAAGGCTGGACCTGGTAAAGTCGGACTCCTGGTCCCTGGCCAACACGCTCAGGATGCAGGTGTTGCGTCCTCTTGTCGGCTTCAATTTCGGGTGGGACGCGCCCGTTCCCTGGTTCCAGTTCCACCTCCAGGAGCCGGAGGACCTGAAGACGCTGAGCGAGGTCTATAAAAACCTGGTGGAATTCGGGCAGCCCGTCTCCGCCGAGCATGTGAGAGACCGGTTCGGCATCCCCATGCCCGAGGAAGGGGAGACCTTGCTTCAGGTTCGGGGACCGGAGCAGCCGGCCGCGCCGGCATCATTGAAAATGATCATGAAGAGCGCAAAACGCGACGAGAACCGTTTTTCTCAAGAGGACGTGGACAATCTGTCGCGGGACGGGGCTATTGCGGCAAACAGGGCCGTTTCCGCTTTGTTGAAGCCGGTTCTCGACATGATCGAGGGGGCGGAATCGCTGGAAGAGATAGGTGAGAAGATTTATACTTTATATCCGATGCTCGATGGGAAAGAGTTCGAGGAATTGCTTGCGAAGGCCATGTTCGCAGCCGGGCTGACCGGGTATGCGGCGGCGGAGGCGGATGAAGACTGATGGCCGTCAAATACGGAAATCTGCCGTTTTCGGAGGCGATCGATTATTTCCTGGAGAAAGGGATCGTTCTTTCTCCCGAGTCCTGGCGGGATGTCTGGCAGCAGGCCCATGCGCGAGCATTTACGGTCGCGCGGGTGACATCGATGGACGCCCTGGTAGATATCAGGGACGAGATTCAGAAGGCGCTCGATGAAGGAATCAGCCTGGGAACGTTCAGGAAAGAACTTCGAAAGATTCTCGAACGAAAAGGCTGGTTCGCTCCCAGGGGTGAACGGGCGATCGTGGAACTTCCGGACGGAACGATCCGGAAAAGGCTGACGGGCTGGCGGTTGGAGAACATCTACCGGGCGAACCTCCAGACGGCTTACCAGGTGGGCCGCTACAAGCAGATGACGGCGGTGAAGGCGAGGCGGCCGTACTGGCAGTATATGTCGCGGCTCCTGGATACATCCAGGCCGACCCATGTCGCTCATCACGAAAAGGTCTATCACGCGGACCATCCCTTCTGGCGCGAGTGGTATCCTCCAAACGGCTTTTTCTGACACTGCTACGTGAAAACGCTGTCCGGGAGGCAGATGGAACAAAGGGGTCTTAAGGAGGAAAAACAGGGAACGGATTTAAAACCGGACGAAGGATGGCGCTATAATCCGGGGAAGGCAGGGCTTGACGCCTGGAAGCCAGACCTGTCGAGATACGAAAGGGAAGAGAGACGAATCCTCGAAGCGGCGATGAAAAAAAAGGAGTAGGGAAAATGAGCGATTGGATTCTGCGTTATATTTTGAAGGAAATAGACGGTGTCCCGAATGAATTCCAGGTGTTTCCCTATGGCGAAATCGATATAGAGGGCGAGGAGCCCGCATATCTCGATGAGGAGGGCATCGCGTCCGTCATCAGCGAGTTCGAACGCCGTGGGAACGACGCGGTTATTGACTACGAACACCAGACCATGAAAGACGTGCAGGCGCCTGCATCCGGATGGATCAAGCGGTTTATCGACAAAGGGCAGGATGGGCTCTGGGCGGCCGTCGAATGGACCGAAAAGGCGAAGGAGTATCTGAAGAACAAGGAATACCGCTACTTCTCGCCGGTTTTCTGGGTCACGAAAAAGGATCGCAAAATATGGAAGGTGGAAAACGTCGGGCTCACCAATTACCCGAAGGTCAACAACCTTCAGCCCATCGTCGCGAGGATGGAACGCTCATATCAAGAGCGACAGAATAATATCAACACAAACAAAAAACAGGAGGGAGAAGCAATGCTGGAAAAACTGAAAAAACTTTTGGGGTTGGCGGATGACGCCGGCGAAGACAAGATTGTCGATGCTGCCGAGGCCATGATCGCGAAAAACAAGGATCTGGAGGCTGCGGGGACAATAGTCGCCTGCAAGGAAGTGCTTGACGCCATCGGCGTGAGCCATGACGCGGATAAGGAGGCGGTGCTCGCTGCGATAAAGTCGCCGACCAAAGCGGAGACTGAACTGCTTGCGCTCAAAAAGGACCATGAAGACCTCAAGAAGAAATGGGCGGAGCGGAATGCGGACGAACTGGTGGCGAAGGCGCTCGGGTCCGGCCGGATCACGCCGGCGCAGGTGGAGGAATACGGAAAGGACATGGCGCTGAAAGACCCGGACAACTTCACGCGAGTGATTTTGTCGCGCAGAGAGTTCAGCGAGGTGCCCATGCAGGAACTTCCCGGGAAAAAGGACACGCCGATTGCAGGAAAGGCGTCGGAAAAGCTGGACCGGTTAATTGAGAAAGCGATGGCCGAAGACGGAAAGCTGAGTTACAACGATGCGTTCGTTTTTGTGCAGGCGAAAAACCCGGAATTCGTAAGGGATTATCACGCAGAACTCGGCATTGTGCAGGTTTAACCGGGATAACGCCGGCTAAAACCGGTTTTCATTGAATTTGAAAGGGGGGCAATAACATGGCATGGGAAGAAAAAGTGTGCGACATCACGCTGAAGGCCTATGAGGACCTCAGTAGTGATCAGTACCGCATCGTGGTTCAGGACACGACGAACGGCAAAATAAGGCGACCGAACGCCATCACGGACGTGCCGCTTGGGATTCTGCAGAACGCCCCGGACGCCGAAGACCAGCCCGCCGTCGTAAGGCTTATCGGATGCGGCGGGGTGAGCAAGGTGGTGCTCGGGGCGACGCTGGCATATGGAGCCATCATCGCCTGTGAATACCAGAGCGCGTCGGATGCGGGAAAGGCGCAGGCGGCGGTTTCGACCCAGTACCCGGTGGGTTTGCTGCTTTTAGGCGGTGATGAAGATGACCTCGGCTCCGCGCTGATGACATCGATCACAGTAGTGGCGTAATCGAATTATAAAAAAGGAGGATGTGAGTTATGGCACCACCGGACGTGAGAGCACAGCTGGTGAGGGGACCGCTCAGGACGGTTTCAATCGCCTATAAGAACATGAACTACATTGCAGACCGGGTTTTCCCTATCATCAACGGGGTCGACCCGAAAGCCATGATAGCGAAGTACCTGAAGGGCGCATGGTTCCGCGATGAGGCGGACGTTCGCGGTCCAGGGGCGCGGGCCAAGCGGGGCGGATACCCGACCGACTGGGTGAACGTGACGCCGACCGAGTACGCCTTCGCAAAAGAGGTGACCGACGAGGACAGAAGAGCTGCAAACAGCCAGATGGCCCCGCCGCTAAAGCCGGACCAGGACGCCATAGAATTCGCGGCGGACAAGATCGACCTCAGCAAGGAAAAGAGGACGGCCTACATCGTGCTGAACAGCACATGGTCGAGCGCCAACGAAGACGCCGAAGGCCTCTGGGCGGCCGGGGCGAGCAATACGTTCATCGAGGACGTGGAGACGCGGATCGAAACGATACGCGGCAACACCGGCCTACGCCCGAACGTACTTATGCTCAGCGCGAACACGCTCAAGGAGTTGAAGATGGAGTCGTCACTCCTTGACCGCATTAAGTATACGCAGCGGGGCGTGCTGACGCCGGACCTTATTGCCGCGGTGGTCGGGGTCCAGGAGTGCCTGATCGGGGACGCCATCTATTCGAGCGCGGAAGAGACTGCAGCCGGAGACGATTTTACCGCCGTCAACGTATGGGAGCTGAACGCGAGCAAGGGGTCCGCCTTTCTGTTTTACCGCCCGCCAGCGCCGGGTTTGAAAATTCCGTCTGCGGGATACCAGGCGCGGGAAAACTATGAAGACGGGAGCCCCAGGCGCTCGACCACCTGGCGCGAGGAGGCGGAGCATCAGGATGTTTACGAGGTGGCCGAAAGCACGGACATCGTCCAGGCCTGCTCGGATCTGGGGTTTCTCTGGTACGACACCATCGCGACCTAATCGAATACGGAAGAGCCGATATGAAGATTAAGTATAACGGGCCACAGGAAAAGGTGGCCGTGCCGCCTCATGGCGCTCATGAAAGAGGGGAAATCAGAGATTACCCCGATGACTTCGCGAGGAAGCTTTTAGAGTCAAGCCGCAAGCAGCAGTTCGAGGTCGTCGGGGCGGATGACCCCGGCAAACGCAATGCGAAAAAACCCCTAAGAAAGATGGCCAAGAAAAAGGGAGGGCCGGAGGATGAAAAGATTAATAACGATTAGCACTATAATAATAGCGCTGCTGTGCGTCTTCACTTATCCCACATGGAGCGTCTACTACGACGGCTATTTCACCAATATGCTGGTTAAGGGCAATCAGGTGAACCAGGGGACGTTATCTGTTGCAGGAGCGATCACGGCTACCGGAGGTGTAACGGATGCGACAGGAGGCGTTACGGCGGGAGAGATTGCGGACGCCGTTAGATATGTCCAGCTTCCCCTGATGGCATTCACCCATAACGGTTCGGCCGCCATCACTGCCAGCTCGGCACCGGGCCTGGAGGCGGACGACAATGTGATGAACGTTGTCTGGGCCGATGCGGAGACGACGCCGATACAGGTATCCTTCAGAGTCCCTGCGGACTATGCTTCCGGAGGGGCGTTCGCGGTATTTGCAACGGAGTCAAATTCCACCACGCCCAACCAGGTCGACTTCGATGTATACGTGAACGCGGACGGGACGGCCGCTGACGCGAGCGCGACCGATCAAACACCTGTTGCGCTGGCAGGGACCACGTCCACCCCGGACGAGGTCACGCTCAGTGTCGCAACCGACTTTTCAAGCCTAACAGCGGGCAACTGGGTAACGCTGCGGATATGGCGGGACGATGTCGCTGACGGGAGTGGAGACCTGGAGGTGAAAGGGGTTGCGTTCTATTACACGGCCACACAGTAGCCCTAGCCTATGGATGGCGGTCATTTTGGCCGGGGCCTCTATACTGCGGGTCCCCTGCGACGATATACGGCTGTCCTTCGTGCTGGTTTTCGAGATCGGGATAACGGCAGGGCTGGCTGTGCTGCTTTGGCGGCATAACAAGTGGATCGCCCTTTTTCTCCTCATGTCCATATTCAGCCGGATGTGGCCGTTCTATGACCGGTACAGCTATGTCGCCTTTATTAATATCCTGTTCGGTGTTCTCTGGTATTTTTTGGTAGTGTCAACTTCTGACTTTCGCCGGGTGCATTTTATGTTTAATGCCATGTGCGTTATCGCTTTAGCCAATGTGGTGATGTTAATGCTCCAGCAGTTCAACGTAGATCCGATATTCACCCCGGTCATGGGCAACGATGATCCCCCGGTCGGGTTGATGAGCAATAAAAACATGGCGAGCGCGCTCCTGGCATTCACTTTTCCGGCATTCATGAGGCCGCGCTGGAAATGGTTGATACCTGTCATCATAGGGGGACTGCTGATGACTAAGAGCACGGGCGGGCCGATTGCGCTCGCGGCAGGTCTTGTATTCTACAGCCTTGTGAGGGGCAAAGCTTTGCTGTGGCTGGCAATGGCGTTGTGCCTGGTTTTGGGATATGTTGCCTTCGTGGATATGCCGGTATTCTTTAACGCCAGATTGGACTCATGGATGCAAGCGTGGGGATATTACAAGCAGCACTGGATGCTCGGCTCAGGGTTGGGTCACTGGAAAGTGGTTTTCAAGCGGTTCCTTTTAACCGGGACCATGTGGTGGACGACGGCCCACAATGAATACCTTCAGATGGCGTTTGAAATGGGTGCCGGGTTTGTGATCTTGTTGGCCGGATATGTCCAAAATGCCATACGGACATTTAGGCCACAGGCCCTGCTGCCTGCTGTCGCACTGGTTATCATAGCCGCGAACAGTATGGTCAACTTCGGATTTCATGTCGCCACAACGGCCATGATCGCCGTGACATGGATGGCGCTCTACGATGTGCAAAAAGCGGATGAACAGGCAGGCTAAGGCGTACGCATTTATCAGTTGCATGTCCTTGCTAGGGGTGGTGGCAACCATTGCGATTGTATTCGTGGATCTCGATTGGAACCGGGAAACGGGCAGGCCCCAAAATCATATCGCCCCGGTTGACGGCATGGCATTTTATCTCATCTGCGCAGCCGAGAGGCTGTCGCGATGGGAGGACTGGGAAAGGAACCGTCACGTTTTCAACTTCATGACCCGGGTGGACCTGGGGGATCTGTATGCGGATGCCATCGCGTATTTAAACGAGCATGACTTTTATTTCAAGGAGTGAGCAATGTCATATTCTGCGAAAGCGGACATTCTGAACCAGCTCGATGAGCCGACGCTTATTGAGTTGACCGACGATGCCGGTGCGGGCGAAGTGGACGATGACATCGTGACCCGCGCCATCGCAGACGCGGATGCTACTATCGATGCCTACTGCCAGGGGCGCTACGAGGTTCCGCTCGATGCCACTCCGGACAAGATCCGACAGATCAGCGTCGATATAGCGATATATAATCTTTATTCCAGGCGGGATGATACCGCGCCTGATACAAGGAAAGACCGGTACAAAGATGCGATCCGTTTCCTTGAGAAGGTCGCCGGGGGGGAAATAGAACTTGGGGCTGCAACGCCCGCACCAAGTACTACGGGCAACGAGGCGGACATCGCATATAACGATCGGATCTTCGACCGCGACAAGATGGAAGGGTGGTAAGGGAGGGAAGATATGGCAACCAAGCTAACCAGAACACGGTCCTATCACGGCATTGAAAGCGTTGGGGACGGCCGGAAAGTTGTTGCTTCCGCGGGCACGGCAGAAGCGCTGGCAGCTTCTACCGCATGCCAGAAGGTGGATATCCAGGCGGAGCTGGACAACACCGGCATTATCGTCGTCGGGGGATCGACAGTTGTGGCCGCTGCGGGCACAAGGCGGGGAATCGCTCTCAGGGCCGGGGACAGCTATGAGTTTGAGATCGATAATCTCGCGGATATCTATATTGACGCAACCGTGAACGGAGAGGGCGTCACCTTCACATATTATAATTAAAACGGTGAAAAATGAAAAATATCACACATCATCGATATCAAGAATGCCCGCCGCTTAAAACCGGACAGACAACATCATACCAGACAGGGGATGACGGGGATCTGGAAAAAGGTGTAGATAGAGATTATACCGTCCTAACTGCGGGGCAATATGCAGGGACGACCAATATCACCATTAACGGTAAAACCCATGCTTTGTCGAACAATTGTGTAAACGACAATCGCACCGGTTTGATGTGGGCGAGGTATGTACCTACGGCTGATATCGGGCCTGCAACGGATGGTAAACTTTTCTGGAAGCAATATACTATTACGGGAGAAAGTGTCACTTTCGATCAGGCGGGCAAGACGATTACCGCTGCTGCCGGAACACCTTTCGACACGGGGGCACTATGTGCGGGTAGGAAATTCACCGTATCGGGAACGGTCAGTAATGACGGGACATATACCGTCGCTTCGATCGCAGATGATGTTATTACTACAGTCGAAGCGCTCGCTGATGAAGGTCCTATTGCCACTGATTTCGCCACTGTGGACGATCTTATCTGGGATGCGCTGGACCAGGCAAATGCAAATAGCCTGGGTGGGTATGATGACTGGAGGATCCCGAATCATTTCGAGCTGGCAGCCGTTATAGATCTCGGAAACTATAATCCAAGCATAGATACAACGGTTTTTCCGTCTACACCTGCACAGTATCATTGGGCATCCTCAACGCCTCCGGAAACCAGCCCCAGCGCCTTCGTCGTGCACTTCTGCTACGGTTATATAAGTTACGTTAACAAGGCCGCGAATGATAACTATATACGCCTGGTCAGGGGATAGAGGAGAATGATTTAATGATTTGCCCGAATTGTAAAGCATTGATTGATCCGGTGGAAGAGACATCGACCGAAATCACGGTTAAAAAAGATGCGAAAAACCGCATCGTGGAATGGACTGAAATCACGAATGATGCCGAAGGCAAGAGGACCGGGAAAAGGGTTTGCAAGTACACGTATTACTTGACAGGCGAAATCGATACGATCGAACATAGAGCGTACGGCCCCGATGATAAAGCACTTTTGGCTTCAAAAAATATCAAGCATTTCAAAGACGATAAACCGCTTGAAATGAGTTTTGAAACGGGCGATGTGTAATGGCAGGGGCAACCTTTGAAATAACCATAAACGACAGCGGGGCGCGGGACCTTTTCAAGCGCCTGGCCCGGCGCGTCTCCAACATGACGCCAGTGTTTGCCGAGATCGGCGAGATCATCACGGAAAGCGTGCAGCGGAATTTCGAGGAGAAGGTCTCTCCCGAAGGCGAAAAATGGGCGCCGCTCGCAGCGGCCACCAAAGCGAGGAAGCGGCATCCAGGCGAGATTTTGGTGGAGTTGGGTACGCTTTTCAGTTCCATCCATCCGGAGGCGCACAGGGATCATGTTTCGATCGGGACAAACATCATCTACGCAGCCGTCCATCAGTTCGGCATCGGACGGTACGCCCATCTTAAAACCAGGCGCGTCATGCCTGCAATACCGGCGAGGCCCTACCTCGGGATTCGGGACGATGACTGGCCGGAAATCCTGGATGCCATCGAGCACTGGATCATGCAGGAGGCGGTATAAATGGCGTACACCGGCTACACCATAGAGCAGATCGAGGATGCCATGATCAGCACGCTTTCAGACGATGAGACCCTGGCAGGCTATGTCAAGACATTCGACCGGCTACCCTGGGAGCGGTCGGACGAGGTGGAAAAACTGGTAAGGTTGTTTCCTGCGCTTCTCGTCGCGTACGCGGGCGGAGAGGATCGCGGCAATGTCAATACCGTGGCCGATCATAACGGCCGGTTCGCTGTCTGGTGCTGCGCCCGCAACCTGCGCTCACCGTCCGCAGCGGCGCGAGGTCCGGTGAGCGGTGAAAGGGGCGTTTATGATCTAATAAAAGACGTCTTAAGCTGTCTGCACTTTTCTAACCTGGGGCTGAGCATCATAAGCTGCCGCAGTGTGCGAGTGGTTCCCCTGGCGGCCTCCCCGAGGATCGCGATCTTCAGCCGCGAGTTCGAGGTCAGATGGAGATACAACTATTCATAGGAGGATGTCATGGAAACCGTAAACAAGGGCATAACACGGTATTTCGACAAAAACGGCGAAGAAATCACGGAAGAGGAGTTCTACAAAAAATACGATCTCAAAACGAAAGGGGACCGAAAGGATAGCCCCTCCTCCTCGGACCGTAAGCAGAAAGGGGGTGCTTAAATGCTTATTCAACGCGCACAGATCGCCTGTGAGATCGAGGGGGTTGAAGGAACCGCGGAAACCCTGGAAGGGGCGGACGCGTTTCTGGCGTTCAATCCCAGTTTCGAGCCCATCATCGAGGCGCACGAACGGGACCCCGTTCGTTCCGCGCTCTCGCCGCACGGGTCGGTTTTCGGCAAGCGGAGCGCCAGAATCAGTTTTGATGTGGAACTCGTGGGAACGGCTGCCGCGGGAAGCGCCATCCATTATTCCGACGCCCTGAAGGCGTGCGGGGTCGGCGAGACGTTGGTGGGGGGGACGTCGGCGACATATAAGCCTGCATCCAGCAGCATCTCCAGCGCCACACTCGCCATGTACATGGACGGCAAGGCGTACAAGATCTGGGGAGCCAGGGGAACGGCGAGGCTCCTGCTCGAAGCCGGAAAGCCCGGCATCATCAGCATGGAATTCCTCGGCGCGGACTTCAGCGAGACGGATGCGGCGCTTCTTACAAGCGGCGTGTCCTATAATGCAGTTAAGCCGCCGACGTTTCAGAATGCGAGTCTGTCCATCGATTCCTATGCGGCCCTGGTCTCAAGGCTGGAGATCGACTTTGCGAACAATTTGAAGTTGCGGGAGGATGCGAGCGCATCATCAGGGCACAAAAGCTGCGTGATCACCAACCGCAGGCCAACCATTTCCTTCGACCCGGAAAACGTGCTCGTGGCTACGGAGGATTTCTTGGGCAACTGGAGGAGCGGATCGGAGATGGCCTTCACCACGACCATCGGTTCCGCCGCAGGGAACACCATCGCGGTAACGGCTCCTAAGGTGCAATATCAGGATGTCAAGCTTGGTGACAGGGAAGGGCTGTCCACTTATGACATTTCCGGACTCTGCTGCCTCAATTCCGGGGACGATGAGTGGCAGATCGCGATTACCTAAAATCAATTGGCATTTGAGGAGACATAGCGCATGGAAAGGATCGTTGAAGTAGACGGTAACGAGATCACGGTGCGAGGGCTGAAATGGAAAGAGTACAAGGAACTCAAGGCGGATGGATTTAGCTTTCGCGATCTGGACCCTCAGGCCGATAATGATGATTGGGTCGAAAGAGTTGCCAGAGCAGGTGTCGCCGATGATACCGACGTTGAAGACCTCGGCGTTTCCGATATCTATAAGCTCTTTGATGAGATATGCCGGTTAACCTTCCTAAGGGGGGACGCTGAAAAAAACTGAGATGGGCGGCAAACCTCGCCGCCCACGGAAAGCTCTGGAACTGCGGACACTGCAAAAGAAACGGCCTAGATGAGGTCAGGTTCTGCGAGCGGGATGCGCCTTTCCCCTTCATCGAGATCGATGCGGATAAATTCTACCGCTGTCCGGTCCGTCTTATCACCGACGAAAGTTTCGATAGTATTTCGGTTTATCAATTCTATAAAGACGGATTCCTGCCGGAAGCGGGCGGTATCAATAATCAGGACAACATTTTTATCCAGCAGATCATGCTTATCACCCATATCGTTCACGAGGCCGAACAGGCGCGCGACAGACGGAGAAGGTAATGTCAAACAAGGTTGAAATCATCATCTCTGCAAAAGACATGGCCGGAAGGACATTCCGCACCATTGACCGGGATATCGGAACGTTTTCAAAAAAGGCGACCGGGCATTTCGACAGGGTGAAGAAAAGCGTCTTGAGTTTGCAGCGCGCCTTTATCGGCCTTGCAGGCGCTTATGCCGTTAAAAGTTCGTTCAGCAGTCTTATAAACAGCGCCTCCGATCTTCAGGAAGTGACCAGCAAGTTCGACACGGTTTTTCAGGGCAATCTAAAAAACGCCAGACAATGGTCACGGGAACTCGTCAGCAGCTATGCGATGTCCACCCGTGAGGCGAAACAGTATCTTGCCTCCATTCAGGATCTTCTCGTGCCGATGGGCGTTCAGGCGGATCTGGCGGGAAAGCTTTCGAGTCGGATCACCAAGCTTGCAGCGGACCTCGGAAGCTTCAACAACTTGCCAACCGCGCAGGTTATCGACGACATACAATCCGCCCTTGTCGGTAATTACGAGACCATGAAAAAATACGGCGTCGTTCTGAATGCATCCGTAGTTCAGGAAAAAGCGCTGGCGATGGGGCTTGCGAAGACAAAGGATGAACTGACAGCAGCGCACAAGGCACAGGCCGCTTACGCTTTAATCGTTGCCGGATCGCAGGCGGCTATCGGAGATATGGCCCGAACGTCGGGAAGCTATGCAAATCAGTTGAAACAGGCCAAAGCGGGAGTAGAAGATTTGACCGCTGCGCTCGGGTCTCAGTTAATACCAATGGCGACCAGCGCCATTAGAATATTCAATGATTTAGCTGGAAACGTAAAACTGGTATTTGGTCTGGGTGAAGTGGAAAGCCTTATGAAGGAACAACATGAAATTATCACTCAGATGGAAATGATCGAAAAGGACAGGAAACGTGAATTTACAAATTGGATCCATAGCTTGTACGGGGAGGAAGACGTCTACCAGAAAAATGCTCAAAAGAGGTTAGATTTCTTAAAAATACGTTTGGAGCTTATAAGGGGGGAATTGGACGACCTGCTCAAACCGAAAGGGGGAGGTGGCGGAGGCGGCGGGTCTTCAGCGTTTCCCGCAGGAACGAGTGGCCCAAGTGATATTTTCAAGGAATTGGTAGTAGAAGAACGAAAGGCCCTGGCCACAGCTCTTGAAGAAGAGGAGCGGTTTATACAACTTGGACTCGAAAAACAAAAGGAATGGTACGAGGAAATGAATGCCCTTGCGATGGACGCTTATCAGCTTGAAGGGGCATTGGCTGCGGAAGCGTTCGAGCAGAGCCTGAAAGATGCGGAAGATTTTGTAGATGGGTATAACAAACTATTCAGTGAAGACATGAAAACCGCCGTTACCGGATGGGCGAGCAATTTTAGCGCAACATTGACCGACCTGGTATGGGAGGCAGATGTGAGCTTCGGAGATATTGCAAAATCATTCGGGAAGATGCTGACGCAGATGGCCATGCAAAAAATGATCGTAGAGCCGATCCTTGGGGCTGTTTTCCCAACTAAAAACGCAAAAGGGAACATCTTTTCCGGTTCAGGCATTCGCGCTTATGAAAACAGCATCGTTAACAGACCGACATTTTTTCAATTCGCTCACGGCATCGGGCTCATGGGAGAAGGGTCACACCCTGAAGCGATCATGCCTTTGACGCGGACTCGCGGGGGTGATCTGGGGGTCAAGGCGATCGGAGCGAGTGTGGAGGTGAATATTTACAATAATAACGGCTCGCAGGTTAGCCAGTCTACCGGAAGGACGGCCAACGGGTCGTTGAGGCTTGACATCATGATCGATGAGATGATGGCTGATAAGGCAAGAAATGCCAGCAAATTCCAAGATGTCCTGAAAAGCACCTACAATCTTTCACCAGTTTTGGGAGGCAGATAATGGCGGACTGGCCCGCAACGCTGCCGCAAGACCCGGAGATCCGGGGACTCATCGAGGATGCTCCTGACGGGACGGTCCGCACCGGTATGGATGCAGGGCTGGACAAAATCCGGAGGCGGTTTACCGCCGCTCCCAGGCCGTTTGAT
>Ga0180433_10002384_pt1 | contig 29061 bp, 30 predicted proteins | sample SS_ome_8_FD_132980 | JGI IMG/M metagenome (GOLD analysis project Ga0180433, IMG submission 132980) | Hypersaline lake sediment archaeal communities from the Salton Sea, California, USA - SS_1_D_1 metaG | ecosystem: Environmental > Aquatic > Non-marine Saline and Alkaline > Hypersaline >... | reverse complement strand
TGCATAATGAGTAAGTTTTTTCCATGTCGTGTCTCCTTGCTTGATCGTTAATGTTGACCATAATTTTACACATATAGAAAAGATTGTCAAGAGCTATTTTTACATATTTAGAAAAAAACAAGATGGAGGATTAGCCGCAAAGCCCACCCCATCCCCCTTGGGATAGACCTTGATCCCGATCTATAGCCTTTTATGCTTCTGGGCGTTAATCCCAGGAATTCAGACATTTGCGCGGTCGTGAAACCAAATTTATTCTGGATGTCTTTAAATTCGTCCGACATCATTGGCGCTCTGGCGTCAAGGATGGCTTTGGCTTTGTTTATCTTTTTTTTTCTCATTTTCATGTTTTGTTGCTTGCTATTTGGGTGGACAGGCGCCCAGTGGTGGGGCGCCATTCGTTTTGCCATGTTTTTTTGCAATTTTATTTGAGAAGATCAACCCAGCGGTTGAATTCTTCATCTGTTCGCTTATACTCTTTGTTCCATCCGCCTTGCCAGAATCCTATTGCCCAGATTTCGATAACGGCCTTTTGAAATGCCGTTAGGTCTGTCAGCTTTCTGTTTAGATCGTCGCGGTTGACATCCCATTTTTCGCCGAGGGCATCCAACGCCATGGCGTCTGCCGTGCTGGCTGCGATGTGTTGTCCCATGATCTGGGGAGTGATGGCTGTGCCGTTCATTGTGTCGATCATTAGTGCTAATTCACTTTCACCAAACCGGCCTTTGATTTCTGCTACGGTGGCCGCGAATATCTGAGGGAATGCGGCCAGGATTGTGCCGGAGCCTTTGTATTTGGTGGGATAGTATTTTTCTAACCATTCGGCCGCTTGTTGGTCGAGTTGGGGGGTCACTGCTGTTTTTTTTCTTTTTTTGATGGCTTCCATTGGGGCTCCTTTTTGCCCTGGCTGGGTTTGCCAGGGCTTTGAATTTGTTGCTTGCTATTTGTTTAGTCGCCGAATTCTTCGTCCAAGCCATTGTTTGAATCCTCTGGCGTCATACGTGCCACTTAATGCCTTTAACAATTGGTTGTTCCAGGACCATTTAGCAGATGGCATTTCATCGGATCTCTTTACGAAAATTTGGGTGAGGGTTTCGGGGAGCTCGCCATTTTTGAATTGGTCTATTATTGCCTGGCAGACTTCTTGACTTTTTCCGTAATTTTTTTTAGACATTAGTCGACTCCTTTCTGATCGGTTTGGGGTCATTCCCTGCCCTTGCCGGTGTTGGCTCACCGGTAAGGGCTGTTTTTTTGATTAGTAATCTAATATTTTGACACCTAAAGCGTTTAAGCATGCGCCGTGGTTATATCCCCATGGTTCTACTCCATCAGTATCGGCCATCGTTTTTTCAATGTCAGATCTTGTTAGCCAGTAATATCCTCCGTTTCTTTCTATGCTTGGGTCAAATTCAAGTCGGTGCTCTGGCTCGTTCCCACCCCATCCGTCTTCTACCGGGTCGCCATTGTTGAGGATCAACTCTTTCAGGTCTGTGGCTGCATGGTCAGGGTCCACATAAAAATGACAATATCCATCTGTTTGGATTGTTGTTCCTCCTCCATTGTCAAAAATAATTTCAAAGTCGTTGCTCATTGTGTTTCTCCTTTCCCCTTGCTGTTGCTCGGTCTGCCGCCGAGGTTGATTCGTTTATCGCATACAATATTCTTGATGTCAATTAATTTATTAATTATTTTCACAATTAATTTTACAATTATTAATAAAGCATTGTAATCACATATACAATTACAAACGCAATTATTTTTAAAATTAATAATTTTAACATTAATTGCGTTTCTCCATTGGCTTTTGGTTGTTTAGGGGCAGCCAGTCGCGGCGGTGTTGGTGGCTCGTATTTTTATTCTGTGGATGATTTACAGGCTATTTTGGGCGCATATAGGCCCATTTTAAGGATGTTTGACGTGGTTTACTCAGTAATAAGTTGCTGATATAATTAGGCGTTACAGTATTGGGAAGGTCTGAAAATCCCCGTGTCGGCAGTTCGATTCTGTCCCTCGGCACTTTATAAAAACAATAGGTTACGGCTTCCTGGCTGTAGCATTTTTTTATGTTGGGCGCATATAGGGCGCACCTCTGCGCAATCCCCCATCATTATCCATAGGATGCAGATCACATTTCAAACATTTTTCGCGCACTTTTTTTCCCCCCTCACCCCTTGATATATGGGTCAGCACATTTTTTGCATGTTTTTGAAGAGGTAGATCTATATTAATATTCCCACTGGCGGCCAAAGCTACGCGCGGATATATAAAAAGTATGTATAATATGCATCACGCTGATATCACAGACAAAAAAAGCGCAAAAAATGTGTTCGTTTTGTGTCCTAAACGTGTTTTTGTGTCCTGGGGCTGGGGTTGGGGCTTTTTTTGGGACGATTGACGGTTGTTTGGGTCGGTTCCACTTCATGCGCAATCTGGTCTTTGTTGGGGGAGGGGGTGGCGCTGGAGGATGGACTGGTTCAGGTGATTTGCGGTGTCCCATTGGTGCGGTGGATTGGGCTCTATGTGGTCTCGACTTGGTGCGGCTTGACAGTAAGTTACCTAATTGATAGAGTATTTGTGTCTATGATATGGGGTTGTGTCATTCTCTGATTGTTTGGGTAAATTGGCGTAACTTATTGAAAAGGTTGGTTATATGGCTGAATCAAGAGTTTTGATTGGTCGGGGTGCTATTCAGGAATATCTTGGGGTCTCGAAGGCCCGATTCCTATCTATGGTTGATGGTGGTCTGCCGGCGGCTAAGAGACGGATAGGAAGCCGGGAATATTGGTTGTCCGATAAGGATTTGTTGGATTATTGGTTTAAGGGCCTGATCGTTGGGGTTGATATGGCCCCGGGGGTTGTGTTCGATCGATGGTTGTCTTCATTTGATGGGGAGCTGGCGGCGGCTGGGGATCGGTCGCTTGTTTTTAATCCTAATTAGTTTTACCTGGTTCGTTTATTTTTTTTTCGGCCGGTCTGTTCTGGGCTTGGTTTTCTTTATTTCGTCCCCGATTTTAGGGGGGGTACCCTTCCGTTTTGGTTTTAGTACGTTCGGCATTCACGGGTTTCATTAAAAAAAATCGGCCTCCATGACCGTTTGCAGATGGGGGCGGGGGATTTTTTTATTAATGTGTTGACATGGCTGATGTATTCGCATATTGAATATATTATTCTTTGTGCGAATTTTATTTATCACAATGCCAGCAGGGGTTTGACAAATGGACTTAGAAAAATGTTTATGCGGCCAATCACCAGCGTATGAACTGATAGGTATAGATAGCGACGAGTATGAAAAAATCGAATGCCCAGAATGCCAAAGATCTGTGATGGTTAAAAGAGAAGACTGGCCTGATGCTGAAAGTCTTTGGTTTTTTCTTGCAAAAGGTTATTCATGGGGTAGTTAAACAGCCAATCCCCCGAATCGGCATAGCCGTCTTTATGGTGATAATATGTCTGTTGTAAAATATTGGCGTGGGCGCCAACTGGAAAGTGCAGGGTATCATGCCAAATATTGCGGTACCTGCAACCGGCAAAAGGGTTTTCAAAAATTTGGTGGCATATGGGTATGCTGTGATTGCCGGAGGCCATACAACAAGCCGACCCACGGCGGATCACCCGGGCCGTCCGTGGTTGTTACAACTCCGGAAATTATGGAGAATGAACAGGTGGAAAAGTTTTTTAAAGCCAAATAATTACGTTATGATTGCGGGTATGATTTAGCCCTCGTGGTTGTCGCTTTTGCGGCTTTGGCGGGGGCTTTTTTTTGTCGTCAAGGGGTTGTTTGGGGTGTGTTTGGGGTGTGTTTGGGGTGTGTTTGGGGTCGGTGGTAAACTGTCGTGGTATGTCAGTTTACATGGGTAGAGTTTCGAAAATAGAGACTTATGATCTTCGGGATATGGTGTTGGGGCTTTATTTTGATAAGGGCTTCAGCGGGGATGCTATTGCCGAGACGGTGAACGATCACCTCGTGGAGCGGGGGATTGATGACACGGTTCACCGTCGGGCGATCAGCCGTTTTCTGAGGGTTGAGCGGGAGACCCGGCAGACCCAGGCGAGGGCGGCCTATTCGGAGTACGCATCGGAGACATTGGGCTCTGATCTCGATGCACTTGAGGAGGTCAAGGGCTGGCATTTGACCGTTTTCCGGAAGAAGGAGAACGATCATAAGAAGCGCCGGAATGCGGCGGTTGACCTGGTCAAGACTATCGAGACGAAACTGAAGCTGGCGCTGGCGTGTGACAGCGGGGACAAGTCGCAGGTATTGGCGATTGTCAAGAACGAGGTGGCTGCGCTTTCCGGTGCGAACCGGTCGGCGGGTGATCTTGATTATACGATTTTCCAGAAGAACCCCACGGCTTTTGGTGAGGTGATCCTTGGGGAGACGTACACGGATGATGTCAGGGTGTTGATGGATTCCGTTCGGGATAATCAGGTGACGGTCGCCAGGAGTGCGAATGCCACCGGGAAGACCCATGCGGCCGCCAGGATTGCCAGTTGGTGGCTGAAGTGTTTTGAGGACTCCCAGGTGTACACGGCGGCGGCGCCGCCGGAGAACAACCTTAAAAAACTGCTTTGGGGTGAGATAGTCGGTTTGACGGAGAACCACCCGGAGCTGTTTAAAGATTTTACCTGCCAATCCCTCCATATTTCCAGAAATGCCCAATCTTTTTTGACCGGTGTCACCATCCCAATGAGCGGGACGGAGCAGGCCAGGGAAGCCAAATTCTCAGGCAAGCACGCCCCGCATCTTCTTTTTATCCTGGATGAAGGCGATGCCATCCCTGATGAGGTGTACCGCGGCATAGAGTCTTGTATGTCCGGCGGTAACGCCCGCTTGCTGGTTATGTTCAACCCGAGGGGGGAACAGGGCGAAGTGTGGCGGATGGAACGGGATGAGCGGGCCGCCGTTGTTGAGTTGACGGCATTCCGGCACCCGAATGTAGTGACCGGGGAGGATATCATACCCGGCGCCGTGACCCGTGCCAAGACCATCAGCCGGATACACAAATGGACCCGGCCGCTTGCAGAGGGTGAGCAGATTGACAGCGAATGTTTTGAACTGCCGGATTTTTTGGAAGGGCAGACCAGCGTCAACGAAGCAGGCAAGGAATACCCGCCGCTTAAGGCAGGCTGGTATAAAATCATGGAGCCCGCATTCAGTTACATGGTGTTGGGCCAGTACCCGAGTGTGGGTTCATCGCAATTGATCAGCCGGGATTGGGTGTCGCGGGCGAGGGCTCGGTGGGATTCATTCGTGGCTGAAAACGGCGAGGTGCCGCCGGCGGGTGTGCGGCCGGTGTCGGGTCTGGATGTGGCAGAATTCGGCGTGGATGCCAACGTGTTTTGCAGCAGGTATGGCGGATGGGTCGCAAAAATGAGGCCATGGAACGGCGTGGACCCGACGGCCACCGCAGATCGGGGCGCTGCTGAAGCGGCGGACGCCGGATCATCCTATGTCAATGTGGATGGTACGGGTGTCGGTGCGGGTGTAGCGCCCGGTATGCAGAAACTGAACACCACCGCCTTCACCGTAAAAACCGCCGGCAAGCCGACAAAGACCACAGACCTTGGAGATTTCAAAATTCTGAGGGACCAGCTTTGGTGGGAGTGCCGGGAATGGCTGCGCACAGATCCGGGGGCCATGCTGCCGCCGGATGAACTGCTGGTCGAAGAAATCCTTCTCCCAGATTACCGGGTGGATGGCGGAAAGCTGCGCATCATGCAGAAGGATGTGATGAAAGAAAAGCTCAAGCGATCGCCGGACAGGGCGGACGCGCTGATTCTTACCTTCCATGATCCGGGGCGGTTGTTCGACGGGGTGGGCGAATGATTCCTAAGAAACCGAAAATAGAGAAGGACGGCAGCCGCATTATTGTGGAATCGAAAGAGCGGCAGGTGTATCTCGACCGGCGGCTGGCGTTTATGTGGCCGTGCGGGGATCACCCGGGTTATTTCGTCATGATCGGGCGGCTGGAAGAAAAAGGCATCGACGCCGAATTGCCGTATGTGGTGCTTGATGAAGGCGAACGTCCGGATAAGGACAACCTCTATCAAGCGGTGATCGCATGCATGAGGCGATGGCACGCCCGGTGGATGTTCGCCGAGGTGCGCGGCGGGTGGAAGCTGCTCAACATCAACTTCGCCGCCTGGCTGAAGAAAATGAACGCCCGCGGTGTGCGGCTTATCGATACATCTGAGTTTTCCGGCATCCGGCAGACCATGCCGATTATCCGGGGGCTGCTGAACCATGGGAGTATTGTCATGGTGGACGGGCCGCTTAAGCGGCAGATATCCGCCATCACCTCCGCCGACCTTCGCACCAGCGAGGGGGAGACGGTGGAAGAACGGTTCCCGGCATTGGCGGCCTTTGGGGATATCATCAGCTCATACGAGCTATATCCATACAAAAAAAAGAAACGGAAGATCCACACGGCCAGGGCGGAGGGATACGCATGAAACCCCATCGGGGCATAGGAAGAATTGACGTGGTCATTGTCTGGGCCGTGGCGGCTATCATCATATGGTTTTTGGGGAAGGTTTAAGGAGAGATCATGGCGGCAACACAATTTACGGATGTGCAGGTAAACGACGATTTGACCGTGCTCGGCGACACGAATATCACCGGTACGCTGACTGCGGATGTCACCGGCGACTTGACGGGGGATGTGACGGGTGATGTCACCGGCGGCTTGACGGGGGATGTCACCGGCGATTGCGGGGCATGCAGCTACGCACCCATCGGCACGATATCGGCCACCGGCACATTTGATCTATTCATCGCCCCGGCGGATGTCACGGTTACCGGGCTGAAGATTACCGTAACCACTGGCATTACCGGGGATGACACCAATTATTGGTCGCTTAAGGTGACGAACAAAACACAGAGCGAAGACCTGTCGAGCGCCACAGTTGACACGGTGAGCGGAACGGACATTGCGGCTGATACCGGGTTCACCGTCACAATCGACCAGAACGCCGATATCGCCGCTGGGGAAGTTATTCAACTCAGTTATACCAAGACGGCCTCTGCGGCCAACCTCGTCAATCTGGCGGCGTCTATCGCATGGAAAACGAGGTAGGCCATGCCGACGGATAGCGGCCGAAGCACAAAACTTGAAGATACCGGGTTTATTGTGCTGTCTGATGAGGCAATGGGGTGGGATGACATTCAGGTGTCTGTGTCTTCGGCACGCCTGCCGGCGTCGTCCGCCCCGAATTGGACAACCTACGATTTCGGCATCGCCGGTGGTGTTGCTTTCAATGTGTTGGGGTATTCCGTGAATGAGTACCAGGATATCTACATCCAGACATCCCATGCCATGGCGCTGCAAACCATCCTTGATAACCATATCCATTGGACGATCCCGTCCGATTCGGCCGGTAGCAAGTTCAAGTTTCAGCTCGATGTGATCGCCGCCGGTATCGGTGAGATGTTCGCGGCGGTGGCGGGGAGCCCGTTCACGCCTGAAAAGACATTGGCCGGGGATGAGTCCGGCAGGCATAATTTGTTTGACCTGGCGGAGATACCCGGCGTTAACACGACGGTGTCCACCTGCTACATCATGAGGATGAAGCGCATTGCCGCAAGCTCCGGCGAATACGGGAGCCCGGTGTATGTGATTTTCAACGATTCTCACTATAAGTCAGATACCCCGGCCGGAAGCCGGGCGGAGGATAGCAAATAATGGCGATACCGACGAGTTTCAGAAATGGGGTCGAGGTAGCCAACGCGACGGCAGCCGGTGACGATGCGTTCTTTGTCGGAGACCGGGACACGGATGGGTCGTGGAAGATATACAGCAGCTCCGGTGTCTATACGGTGGCCCGGCGTGAGTCTTCGGTATGGGTTGATAAACTCACGTTGTCGTCTGCTTCCGTAGCCACGTTCTCTGCGGTTGTCGCTGAAGGATATACGGCGACGGATGACGGGATTGTATTCGGCGACGAGACCGCCGCCGGCGCTTTCAGATTGATTATCTCCGGCAGTGATCTGAGTATAGAGACAACCGTGGGGCCGGCGCCTGTGTCATGGGCACCCTTGGTGATGGTGAAGGATACAGGCACAATCGATTTAACTGAGATTGCTGCGTATTATGCGACGTTCACCAACCAGAGTGTCACCCCGTCGGATCCTGCATCAGGTAAATCCGTCATGTGGGTTGACTTCACATCCGGTGACCTGAAAATAAAAATCAATGTTGGCGGCACGGTCAAAACCGCCACCATCGTAGACTATTCGGCGGTATAAATGGCTTTTTCAAGAGCAGGCAAAGACCAGCAGCGTGCGGCCTCCCAGGTGACGGTCCCAATGCCGGATTACCAAGGGGCAGATGTATCGTACAGCATGGCGGCAGATACCATCACGCCGGATCATGGTATGACTGCCCCAGAGCTTCATGAGGATACGGTCGGGCGCCCTGAGGGCTTATCGGGATACTGCCGGGATTTATACGAGGAGTACCGGTCGAGCGACTACCGGAAAAAGAAAATCGAAGAAATAGAAGAATCACGGAGACGCTACCGCCAGGAGCGCCCGGCCTCGAAGGATTACCCGTGGCCGGGTTGTTCCAATAAGTCCCTGGGGCTGGACGCTATTGTGGTGGATACACTGCAACCCCGGATCTATGCCCAGCTTTTCGGAGATGAGGATTTTGTGGCTATTGAGCCGCAGGGGCCTGAAGACGCCAGCAAGGTGGACGATATCAAGGCGGCGGTTGATTGGGCGCTCAACACAAATTGCAAAATCAAGGCCCAGATGAAGGCCCCGGTCAAGGATCTGATGATTGACGGCACGGTTTTTTGCCTGCCGACATGGTCGGAGCGGCCTGAGTATAACGTGGTGCGAAAGCAGCAGGCGGTGTTCACCGATATGCAGGGGCAGACATGGCCGATACCGGATGAGGTGATGGACTCGCCGCAGTTCAAGGCGGCGGTGAATATGGGCGTTTTCAGGTATGCCGGTGTCGCTGAAGATATCCGGCAGACCGAGACAACGGTATTCAAGGCCGATGTCGAACCCGTCAACATCTATGATTCATTTTGGCCGGATACCGGCGAGCCGTGGGAAGACCAGCCGTTCTTACGCATGATCTACCCGACCTACGAAGAACTCGAAGGCATGAGTGATCTCAACGGCGGGCCTTACAAAAATATCACCCCTGATCTGATATCCGATGCCGGGCGGGATTCGGCGGAAGAGCCGGATACCGACGCCCAGCACAAGGGCATCCGGCACAGCCAGTACACCCGTGAAATCCACATCCTTGAATGCCATGTGCCATATATGGGCGAATGGTGGCTGGCATCCTATGCCATACAAGCCGGGTGGAAAGAAGTGCGGCTTCAGCCCATGCGGGAGGTGTACGGGCACGGGCGAAAGCCGGTTCATCGTCTGTCGATATTCAGGGACAGCAACGAGAGCATGGGCACGGGCCTCCCTGCCAAGATCCGGCACTACTCCACTGGCGCCGATGATCTCTACAACCAGATGATAGATTGCGGTACCATAGAAAACCTGCCCTTCGGTTTTATCAATTGGGGGCCTGGCCTTGACGATATGGATTGGACGGCGGCACCGGGTGAATGGTTGCCATTGCCCCAGGGCGCAACGGCAACACCGGTGATCCACCCAAGCCGGTCAGCGAACTTCATTGCCTACATCGAATTGCTTTTAGGATTCATGGAGCGGATGGTCAGCCTTCTGGACGCGAATATAGCCGGGCGGAACAGCCCCGGAAGCGCCGGCAGCGAGACCTATGCGGGTATGAGCCTGCTGGTTCAAGAGTCGAATATCAAGCATCAATTTATGGGGGAAAGCATACGGGATACCCTCTCCGTGATGGTGCGGGATATCATCAGCCTGTATGGGGAGTTCACGCCGTTTGACGCGAAGATGCGTATATTTGAGAACAACTCATACGTATTCAAGCCCTTTGATTTACAGGCAATACAAGGGCAATACGATGTTTCGATTAATGTGGCGAACGCCAGCGCGAACAAGGCGCTCAACCGGGCGGAAAAGATGGAATTGTACAAAATTCTTGGCAACTCGCCGGTCGGGAACTTGCCCAAGGCAACTCAAGAGCTGCTCAAAACCTACGATCTGAAAGACGTTGACCGGTGGATTAAGCCGGAAGTCACGGCGGTGCTGCAAGCCATGCAGCAGGCGCCGGAGCTGCCCCAGGTGATCGCCCAATATATGCAGCAGCGGGAAGCCCAGCAGCGGGAAAAACAAATTGCAGACGAAGCGCGGGCCAACATCCACCGCCGGGAAGTAGAGCGAACGGTGGAGCGGCCGGTCGAGAACCGGAAGATTTTTGATCAGTCAAGGGAATCGGCCAAGCGCCAATTGTATAAACCGGCCGGAGAGCAAGCGGCCATGACCGACATGCTCACCGCCATGCAAAACCAACAAGGAGCCCCTATATGACCCCATTCGAACGAGGTATCAACGCCCTGCTCAAACATGAGGAGCGGCTGTGTGTCAGGATGCATCAGGCATTCCACGACCACGAACGGAAAACGGCCTATGACTGTGCCGTCAACACCCGCGTGTGCATCAACACCTTCGCAAAGGCGTATCTTGCGGTTGACGATGCCTACAAAAAATTTGAGGCGGCCATGTCCGACATGCACAAAACCGTACAAATGAAGTCGTTCAACACCAACCTTGACCAGTTGACCGGGTGGGACGGCGACGGCATGGAGGTGGGCCATGGCGGAGATTAGATCGTTTTCATTCGACGAGCCGGAGGAAGCGGTCGCAGGCGGGTTTAACGACATATCCCCGGCACCTGAAGATATGCCGGATGGCGTACCGGCCGCCGGTGAACTTGAGGAGGAGGCACAACCGGATGAATCAAAACCGGCCGACGATGTACCTGCTGCAGAGGGGATTGATGATCCTGGACAACCAGGCGAGCCACCGGCGGCTGAACCGGAAGCAGCGGCGGAAGGCAGCAGCCCTGAACCGCCGGAAGCTCCCCCGGAACCAGGGCCCCAAACCCCGCCGCCGGACGCACAAATAAAACTTATGCTGGCTCAACAGCAAGCGCAGATTGAATACCTTACCGGCCTTCTTTCAACCGCCGGGGCGGGGGTTAACCCCGCCCCTACGGGGGAGGGCCAAGGCGTGGGGACACCGTCTCTTGACCAGGGTAGGGGTGGGGTTAACCCCCACCCCGGTTCACAACCGCAAGCCCCCCAACTCACCGAGGAAGAGATCATTGCCGATCCGGTAGGGGCAATTTCAAAGGCCGTTGACGCGAAAATTTCACAGTTCAGGCAGGAACAGGCCCAACAACAGCAAGCCCAGCAGAACGACGCCCAGATAAAAACCCGCCAGGAGCGGGCATGGAGTCAGTTGCAAGAACAAATGCCGGTGTTCCAAAATGAGCAGGTCCAGCAGATGTGGGCCAATGTTTTTTATAACCCGGCTAACGGGTATGTAAACGACCCGGCCGGCCCGATCAAGGCAGGGAACCAGGTGGCGAATATGCTCCGTGGCATGGGCATGGGCGCACCTGCCAACCCGCCTGATACCGGCGGCACCCCTCTTGCCGCTGCCCCGGCGGATATCAAAACCGTTGAGGCGAAGGCGGCGGAGGCCGAACGAGCGCGGCAGACCCGCGTGAAACAGTCGGCGATGCATGGCGGCGGTAAGGGCGGGAACCGGCAGAAGGTGACCGGGCTCACGAAACAGCATCTGCAATATGCCAAAGAATTCGGCGTTGACCCGAAAGCGGTCCAGGCCGTGATCGATGGGAGGGACATATGAAAACTTTTATCGGCATGCTGATCATGATGACGGTCATGGTCGGGTGTGCATCAGACGGGGCGCTGGACAAAGCGAAAGCGGAGGAAGTGGCCGGTAAGGTGATCGAAATCGGCATGACGGTGCAGGAGGTAGTTGACCTGCTGGGCGCCCCGGACAGTGTTTCCCCATCCATGCGGGCCGTAACCGCATCACCGGACGTATTCATGAACTATGGCGATACCGTAATCACCACCAGCGACAGCCGGGTGACAAAGATAGAGAGGCTGAGATGACAGAGAAAAAAGAGAAGACACCGGATTTGGCCGAAAGCCCCGTTGGCTGGGAAAAACCGCCAGGCAACCTCCCCATGCCCGATGCCATGACCCTGAGCGACACCGACCGGCAGATACGACAGGCGGTGGACTCATCCATAGCGGAGCCGGTTCGAATTGAGTCTGTCGACGACCTTGGAAAGCATACCTGGATGGCGGTGCCAAAGGTGTTCACTGAGAAGTACCCGGATCGCTCGTATAAATGGCTATCCATTAACGGCCTGAATTCGGATCTGACCAGCGCAAACGGCATGTGGCAATTGGTCAACCGGAGCAACCACGGGAAGATTCCCGACAGCTATTTCGACCTGGCAACCGGCGGCGTGCTCTACAGCGGCCAGAACATACTCGCCTATACCTGGCTGGATAATGTGGTGAAGCTGCAAGAGAAGACGATTGCCGATTTTGACGCAGGCGAAAAGGCGATGCGGTCAAAATTCAACCGGGCATACCACGGCGCCGACGGCAAGCCGGCGGTGGTGATGGAAGAAATAGACAACCCAGGCAAAATGACACCCGGCACAACGCCGGTTGAGATGACAAAGGCGGAGGACTATGACTACGGCGCCACCGCCTGAGTTGACGGATAACCCGCCGCAAGACCCCGGCCCGCCAGGCCACCCGGACGCAGTCAAAGCCGGCTGCACCTGCCCGGCAGGCGACAACAGCGCCGGAAGGGGCAACGGCTGGAAGGTCGCCGAGACAAATGAAGTATTGTTCTGGTTCAGGGAAGATTGCCCCTTACACGGCGGCAAAAACGCCAAGCCATTGGACATGCGAACATGGTGTGTGAAAGACACCCCTTAAAACTTAAAATATAAAACTTAACACTTTTTTTTAAACTTAACACAGGAGTCAATCATGGCAAACGTAGACGGCGCTTTCGGTTTCCAGCCGGTAGGCAAAGACGCAAAAGTCACAAAGTACACGGTTAAGGCGGGCACCACCAAGATCCACATGGGCACCCCTGTGCTGATGGATGCCACCGGAACGGCAGATATCGGCGGCGTTACCGGGCAGCTCCTCGGCATTGCCATGGGTTTTTTCGATGGCGACGGCGTACCATGCAGCTATTACCCCGGCGACAGTTCGGACGATTACACGGTGATGGTGGCCGATGACCCGACCCAGGAGTTTATCGTTCAGGAAGACAGCAACGGCGGCGCCCTGGCGTTGACCGACATCGGCCTGAACACGGATTGCGTGGCCGGCACCGGCAACGACAGCACCGGCCGGAGCGCCTACGAGCTGGACAGCAGCAAGGCGGCCACCACCAACTCATTGCAGTTCCGCATTTTGCGGCTGCATGATGTACCGGATAACGAAGTAGGTGACAATGCCATATGGGTGGTCCGGATCAATGTTCACTTTCACGCACAGACCACCGGCGTATAGCCTGGTAAACACCCGGCCATGACCCCATCCGGCAACAGATAAGGAGATAAGACAATGGCAACAGAGGCAAGATCGACTTTCAACAATTTTTTGCAGGATACGCTGTTTGCGGTTGCCCAGGATATGGGGTTCAAACGCCATCCGCCCGAGTGGAAGCAGTGGGCGGTGACCCGCACCAGTAAGAAAGCGCATGAGGAATCCGGCTACATGAGCGGGTTCGGGTATCTGGCGAACAAGCCGGAAGGCAGCAACGTGAGCTATGACAACCGCATCCAGGGGGCGGTGAAGCGGTGGGTGCACGACACTTTTGCCCTGGGCGTGCGCATTACGGAGGAGGCCATCGAGGATCTCCAAAAGTATGTGATGAGTACCGCCATGAAAGATCTGGGCACCTCCGCCGCCGCGACCCTGCACAAGCAGGCCACGCGAATGATCATGACCGGCACGGCCACCACCTACCATACCACCGGCGCCGGGCTGGCCCTGTTTTCGGCCAGTCACGCGATGCTCGGCGGCGGCACCTGGTCTAACCTGGGGGCGGCGGCCACCCCGACAGAGGCGGCCTTGACGGCGGCAATCCGCAATTTCGAGGCGATCACCGACCACCGTGGAAAGCAATACATGCAGCAGGCGAAAACCGTTGTGTGCGGACCTTCCCTTGAGTTTACATTCGACAAGCTGCTGGGTTCGACCTATGAACCGGATACGGCGAACAATGCGGTCAATGCCGTGATCCGCCGGCGGAAGCTGAAGCTGGTGATCGATCACGAAATCACCGACGACCGGTGGGTGGTATTCGGCGACAAAGACCCGGACGTGGGCTTCATCCATTTTGACCGGGTGCGCCCCACCATGACCCGCCACGGCGACCCGGACACCGGCGACGCCCTGTTCGTGGTCCGGTGCCGTTTTTCCAATGAATGTAATGACCCGCGAAGCGCATACATGATCCCCAATGCGTAGCACTGACGAACATATTGCGGCACCGGGGTGGGGGTTAACCCCACCATGTAGGGGCGGGGTTAACCCCCGACCCGGGGCCGCCTAATGGCTTGGCAGATCAATAAGGGGTCAGATTTGCCGGAACAGCTATACCCCGACCGGGTTCTCTACAACCCGGACGGGAGTATAGCGACCCCGCCGGAAGACGACGAGGTAATCAGCCGCCTGCTGATCTGCGACATCTGCGGCCGCCCGTTCAAGGACAAGGCCGAGGTGGTCAGGCAGGACAACAAAGTGTTGCACAACGAATGCATTGACGAGGGTTGACCCAATCATTCAACCACCGTAGGGGCGGGGTTAACCCCCGCCCGGAGCCGCATAGGAGCATAGGCACAACGTAGGATGGGCAAAGCGCGAAGCGCGTGCCCATCACAACCCAGCCGGCATAGGAGCACATAAATGGCAGCAGCCCAAACCGTAACCGCCGCCCAACTGATCACCCGGTTCCGCTACGACCTGCGGGACGAAAACGGCCACCAGTGGACCGATAACGAGCTGCTGTCATATATCAACGACAGCCTCGAATTGATCTATGAAATACTGGTGGATTCGGATTCGGAGTTGATCAGGACCGGCAGCGGTACATTTGACACCGTATCCGGCACCGAAACATATGACATGGCCGCCAACACCATGGGCGATTTCTGGTCTCCCTACAAAATTTGGTGCCCCACAGACGGCCCCCGCGAGCTTACGCTGGTCAACACCGACGACCGGTACGATTACCAGATCGACGCCACCACCTGGAACCAGGGCGAACCGTATCAATACTATTTGGAAGGGGACACCATCGGCCTGCTGCCGATACCGGACGGCATCTATCAAATCAACCTGAAGTATTACCCCAATTTCGTTCCGCTTTCCGCCACCACCGGCAACCTGCCGTTCAAGAACCTGTTCAACCTGCAAATCCAGCAGGCCGTGAACATGAAGGCAAAACACCGGGATATGCAAAACACCGGCATCGAAACGGCGCTGATGAGCCTGTTTCAACAGCGGGCAACGGCCATCATGCGTCGCCGGAGTAAACGAAACTACCAGACCAAGCCGAGGTTCAAGTGAGATGGATTTATCCCATAATTATAGCAGCTGTTTTCCTGGCCGGGTGCGATATGTATGAGGGCCTTTACAAGTCAACCGCACGGGTAAAGAACCCGAAGCGTCAGGTGATTTCATACGGGCCGTTTAACGGCGGCCTTGTGACGGACAGGGAAGCGGAGCGATGCGCGAGGAACGAGTGTCCTGAGCTACTGAACATGGTGCTTGAGACCCATGAACTTGCAAGGACGCGGGACGGTGTGTCCCTGGTGTGTTCCGGCGCCGACGGGGCTGTCTGCTGTGCGCGTGACATTCAGGTGGGCGGGGATTGGTACACGATTATCGGCGCAGGCGATGCGAGCGGTAACGGGTATCTTTACATGAAAGACGGCACCGGGCTTGAGGCGTTTCAGAACGACGACCAGCTGTGTGGCCCGCCACGGGTCGCCGGATTCAATGACATGCTAATGATCTTTGACGGAGGTATCTTGAAGTATTGGCATGGCGAGCCATGGCATAGTTCAATAACCTATCAGTCCATCTGGCCTGGGTATGATGATGGGATAGGGGCGGATGCCTACCTGTTTGACGGTGCCCTCGATGAAGATAAGATTATCCCTGTAGAGTATGTAGGCGTGCCGCTCGGCGGCGGCGCAGGGACAACAAACAGGGCTGGTGCAAGGTTTACGGTGCCTGAGATCGACGGAGGCGCAACATCCTGGCGGATTCCATGGCCGACGGTAACGGTAAAGCTGTGCCGCGTCGGGGCAGGATACACCGGAACAGAGACGCCGGTGAAGGTGAAGATAATCCTGGATAGTTCAGACACGGATATCGTTGAGGCGGATATCGTGATGCCGAGCGACCTGCCTCAAGTTGTTTCTGCCGGCGGCGGTGATGCCGATGATTACCAGGAGTACACGTACACATTCACGAACGACGACATGATATCCCCGAGCGTACCGCCTGGCAGCCCGCTTGGCGCAGGGCTTCTTGGCGGAGAAACGTACAAGTTTTCTGTTGAGTTCGGGGGGGGAGACGCGAGTAACTATGTTTACACGCTGAAATTCAATACAACCCTGGCGACCGGCAACCTTTACACCGGCAACCCATGGACAGGCCCGTCAGATAGCTGGCAGGCGACAGTCATGAGGGGCAAAGCCCCAAACGCGGTGGATGGCATTGTGCATGCGAACCGGTTGTTCGTGATTGAGGGCGAAGACGGGGATAACCCAGAGCGGCTGTGGTACAGTGGCGCCGGGAATCCGTTTGACTGGTCGAGCCCCAACAGCGGTGGCTACATCGACACCGGAAAGCCAATTGGTGGTATTGCCTCGTTTTATGGCGACGTATGGATATTCGGCACGACAAAAGAGCCTGGACTGCGCCGCCTGACAGGCGACCAGCCGGTTGACTACGCGATAGAAGACACCATGCAGCAGGTAGCCGGGCATTTCAGGAGCCTTGTCACGACGCCTGATGATGTCTTTTTTCTGCATCCGGCAGGCATGGACTCCGTCCGGGTAATGCAGGAGTATGGAGATGTGCGGTCTATCAGCCAAACCGACGCCATAAAAAACATTGTGATGGATAATTATGATACGGACGCTGTGGCAGGGTACGACCCGGACAGCGGCGGCGTGCTGCTTAAGCTTAATGACGCCACGGACTCGGTGTATGTGGTCCATACCCGGATGAAACAGGCCCGACAGATGGGCGACATAGTATATCAGGTGAGCCCAATCGCCGAATGGGTATTTAACCTTCCACAGATCAGCGGCAACGACCAGGCCCCTACGGTATTCGGCCGGGGGGACGGATATGCCTATATAGGAACGGACCAGGGGGCGGTGTACCGAATTAACAGCAGTGTCGTAACGGACGCCGGCAACGCGGCAACCTATCGGTTGCGCACGGCCTACATGAGTTCAAGGTTCGGTGAAATGAACGCCCGGCGGGTGAACTTCGATATCTTCAGCGAGAACGGGGGGACGTTCCGGCTGAACTTCTACACCAACCATTCAAGAACCGTGTTGTTCTATGAAGCCGGAGACCTGCCCACAAACCTGACCCCGACAGACCCGGATGACCCGGCAACAGACGACTTCAACCTAAACTTCGACCGTTTCAACGTCAATTTCCCGTTCCGGTCGCTGATGATGGAAATCAACAACATTACCCTCAACGGCCACAACCCCATATACATCGGGGGGATAAGCGTTATGGGATTCAACAAGGGGAACTTGTAAAATGCCAATGCCACAGATCCAGAGTCAATTTTTAAGCGATGTCAACAAAACATCCAACCCGACGAACACCAGCCAGACACAAGACGGGGCGCTTGATTTCTCAAAGATTACCCCAAGCTATTCATATAGCTCGTCGAGTAGTGCTTTAGGTCCTACGGCGTTTAGCAATTATGGTCAGTTGCTTGGCAGCGGCAAGGGCAGCATGCCTGACCTGATATCCAACTGGGGCAAGCAGGCCATGAGCCAGTACCGGACCACACAGGACGATATCATCAACGCCATGAACCAGGTCGCCAACGAACGGAGCGCACGTGGGATCATGGGCGGAACCGAGAGCCAGAATCTTCTGGCTAACACCATGAGCAACCTTGCCAAGACAACGGCGGATAAGCGGGGTGATGTGTTGAGTCAGGTGATGGGGCTTTCCGCGCAGGCCATGCCACAGCTACTGAGCCTCGGCCAGAGAAGCGACAGCTTCAATTTCAACACCAGCCCGGATGATTACCGGATTATAGCGGATATGGTTCAAAGCGGGTTTACCGGTTAGCGACCGTGGACAGGCTGCTGAAAGCGTTTGTAGAAGCGAACGCAAAATATAAAGAACTATTTTCGGTTTTATATACCGCGCTTGGCGGCCTTGTAGGTATCATCCTCTACCGCGAGCGAAAAAAATACAAGGCCGGCGCAGACGCGGCCAAGGTTGTTGAGAACGAAAAGAAAATAAAAGAAATCGGTGACAAGGTGGAGGGATTAGAGGACAAGGTGGCGGCCGTTACAGCAAGCGTTGAATCATGCCAGGCGCACAGAGCAAGCTTAATGGCGCCGGTACAAGCGAGGATAGAAGAAATGGAAAAGCGGCTTATCTACATGCTTGAGAGCCAGCGCGAGCAGGCCAAGCAGGAGAAAGAACACGAAATAAAATTGTTAGTGGCCCAGATAGATCAGAGGATAGAAAGGATGGTGAACTGATGCCAGGGTACGGCGGCGGTAATAGTGATGACCCTTCCGGAGATGATCCTGGTGGGCGGCACGGAACAACCGGGAGTAACAGTGGCGGCGGCAGCAACGGGAATGAAAGCATGGGTGGATATGGCGGATTCGGTGGGCTCGGCATCGGTAACCCAGGCAGTTACGGCGGCCAGGCGAGCGTTGGTGCCCCAGGTTTTTCAGGCGGCTACGGGTCTGACGGCGGAGCATACCAAACCAACAGCGGAGCCGTCCAGAGCGTGTATGACGCGCTGTACGGCGTTCAGAAAGGCAAGGGGATGCCGAAGCTTGCCAAGACAGGCCTCTCGACCCTGATGTCTGCTGTAGGCGTCCCGTTCAGCGGGCTGGCGACAACGGCCATAGATGGGTTAATAAGCCAGGTTGGAAGACGGAATTCAACGCTGGATGCCATGAGGGCTGCCGGATATACAGACCAACAGCTCGGGCAACTTCTCGGGGACACGGCGGTCAGTTTGATGGGCAACGACCAGGCTGCCATGTGGGGGACAGATGAGTGGAACCGGCAGTTCAATAATGCCGTCGTGGGGAAATATCACGCGGATCAGTGGACCGGCGGGCAGGCTTCAGGCTCAACAGATTCAACCGCCGGCGCAGACACGGCCGGGACTACCGGCGGGCTTGCCGGAGACTGGCGGGCCTTTGAGGAAAATTTCGGAGGGATGGGGGATCAGATATATTCTGATTACCAAGACCGCATGAGTAACCTTCCCCAATTGGATTTAAAACTTCCCGGCCGCATGGGCGGCGGCATGGTGCCAATGGCCCCCGGCAAGTGGGCGCAGATGTACGGGGACCAAGCCAAGACCGAGAGCGGCATCATGGACCGGATGGCGGATATAAATGCCACTGGCATCGGCGGGCGGCAGGATATATGGAAGACAAGCGAGCAGATTAAAAATCAGCAGAATATGCAGGAAAGGGCCATAGACGCCAGCGAACCAAGCGCCTGGGCAAGTTGGGCGCCGGTGGTCGGCAGCGCGGTAGACACCATATTCGACACCGACTGGGGCGATGTGGCTGATACGATCAGCGGGTGGTTTTAGCCATGCAGGCGTTTATCAAGATCATGGGCATTGTGGATGACCTGGCGGCGGTGAGGGATCAGGAACGACTTGACCATGATCGGCGGCTGCGCGGGGCCATTGATTTCGAGCAGTATATACGCAATCGGAGTACCCGGCGGAAGGCAATAGAGAAGATGGTGGACGCCATGGTGGAACTACGCCGGGAGGAATTGGAGAGGGATTAGGATATGGCAGGCTTAGAAGGATTGGCAAGGCTCATACCCCAGGCCATGGCGGCCATGGGGAACAGCCCACAGGGGGTTCGGAACATCATCGCCCAGCAGGAGCGGACGGACGAACGGAGAGAAGAACGGGAACAGCAAGAGCGTTTGCGGGCTTTCGGCCGGGAGGTGTTCGGAGGCGGCACGCCTGGCGGGGCCACCCCTGAGAGCATTTTTTCGGCAGCCCAGAAATACAGCATACCGCCTGGAAAGGCCATGCAGCTGGCAAGTGATTTTATGGCGTTTCGCCATGCCAGACAGCAGGCGGCCCAGGGGCCGATGGTGAATGTATCCACCCCTGTTGAAGGCGGCGGGTTTATCCGCCGGAGCATGCCGACAATGCAGGCGGAACAGTACACTTCCGGCACGCCGGGGAGCTTTATCGGCGAGCGGTACGGAATGCCCAAACCAGCGGCGCAGATACAAGACCCGTTCCGTAGCAGCCCTATGGGAATTTTCGACACGCGGACGGGGAATATTGTTCAACGTGCCCCGGTGAAGACCGGCGGTGGTGGGATGCCGAGGCCGCAGATGATCAACATATTCAAGCGGGATGACCATGGCGGCACCATCAGCACCAAGATTCCATCAGACGAATACGGCCAGTATTCCGAGGGAGGCTGGCAGCGGGGGCAGTACAAGGCCCCGGCGGCACCGAGGGCAAAAACCGGCGGTCTGACTGGCAACGCTCTGTTCCAACACATTCGAGAAACGTCGCAGTTTGACCCAAAGGTCACGGCAGAAAAAGAACGCAGGTTCTTGGAAGCTAAAGAAAAATCGATTGGTCTGAATAGTGATGAGAAAGCATACCTGGAGATGATATCGGAACCGCAGGAAGATCTTACAGGTGATTTTTTGGGGATACTGAACAGATAGGCAGCATCAAAAACGGAATAACCTTTTTCATAACATCCTCCTGGTTAAGGCGTGAATATGCAAACTAAAAATATACACAAGATATCTGGATTAGACAAATGAATCTGGACGAATTCAGGCAAAAATACCCGCAGTATGCTGAAGTGGCAGACGAACCATTGGCGAGGGCTCTGCATTCTAAATTTTACAGCACCATGGATTTCAATGATTTCGCCGGCCGGGTCGGGTACGCTCCCAAGCAGAAACAATCGTGGCTTGCCACATTACGGGAGCGGATGACGCCCGACCCGTCTATTGAGGATGATTTCGACGCCGGCGGCATCGGGATTGACCCGGCGGCTGCGAAGCAGACGGCCGAGTCCATGGCCCGCGTGGGCGGTGCCCTGGGCGGGGGACTGCTGGCTTTTCCGGCTGGCGGTGTGGCCGGTGGCGCGCGGCTTTTAGGGGAGGATATTAAAGATGCGGTTACGGCGCTTTCTGGCGGTGCTCCGAATTTTGAGGATAATTTGGGCAAGGCGGCCCATACGGTTGAAAGTGTGGCTGGCCTGCCGAATGAGCTTTTAAAAACCGAGGGCGAACAAAAAGCCATCGAGACGATTATGAAGCCCATGGAGTGGGTGGAGAATGCCGGGAGGTTTTACGGGGATGAGGTCTATAACTCCACCGGCAACCCGAACCTGGCGGCCACGGCCAAGACGGCTTTCGAGGCTGTTTCTTTTCTCGGCCTGCCGGAGATGAAGGCGAAGTTGATCAAGAGCGCCAGGGCCGGCAAGTCGGCCGATATGCAGCGTGCCACCACCGAGGCGGTTGACATTTTAAACGAGATCGTCGCAGGTGAAAAGGCCATCCGCAAAGGCCAGAAGGTGGAAGTGAAACGGGCGGAGGCCCGGCAGGCACTTGAGGCGCTGAGGAACGAGCCCCGGCGGCTTGAGCAGATCGCCGAGGTCGAGCGCCGCCTGGGGATGCTGAAGGAATACACCCCGGAGGTAAAGCCCGCAAAGATGCCGGCTAAACCGGCGGCGGAGTCTGCGGCGTTTTTTGAACAGCCGGAGGTGCAGCAGCGGATGCATAAACAGGCCATGGATACATTGGCGCAGCAGGTGAAAGAGCGGGCGGCCCAGGGTGAATATGGATGGCCGCGTAAAGATGTGCGCGAATCAGCGGAGTTTTTCGCCGATCCGCAGACCCAGGCCCAAATGTCTGCCATGGAGCAGGCTGGATTGAGAGGACAGATTCAGGAGCGGGCCGGCCGTGGGGAGTACGGATGGCCGCGTAAAGATGTGCGCGAATCTGCTGATTTCTATCGTGACCAGAATACGCAGGTTGAGATGCAGACCCGCGAGATTGAAGGTTTGAAGCGGCAGATCGCGGAGCGGGATGCCGCTGGCGAGTATGCGGAGTTGATCCGGCGGGCAGAGGATCAGGATCGGATTGACAGCGCGGTAGAGTATGGCAGCCAGCCAAAGAGTTTACTTGGAGGAACCCGGTCGGAACCGGCGACGTTCCAGGAACCGGTCAGACCGATGCGCCAACAGACGATCAATGAAACCGGGGGGGGGGTTAACCCCCGCCAAGAAGTACCGCAAGAACCACCCACAACACAGGCCCCACCCGTACCCAGCAGGGGCAAGCTCCGCCCCACCACCATCGGCGGCGCCATACGCGAATTCACCGGCGGCAAGGGCATCAGCCGTAAAGGCGTGCGCCACCATGCCGGGAGCGATGTGTTTAAGAATCTGCCCCAGGAGGCAAGGATGGAGATCAAGAACGGGGGGACATCCCTCGACTTGGTTGAAGCTCATCTTAAACGGGAGGGTTACCTGTATCCAGAACAGGATCTGATTGAGGTGCTGCGACAGGAACCGGGAGCAATGGGGTATGGGAAGATTGCTGTTGAGGGCGAGCGAGCCACTAACCAGCGTACCAGGCCACAGGAAGACCGGATGGCGAGTGAGCCGGAGTACCCACCGGAGTGGGATGAGGTGCGAACGGATGCCGATATTGAAGCCCTGAACGAAAACAGCGGTCAGGCGGTGTTTGATTTTTTCGAGGAAAAGGCGAGACAGCGCAGCACGGAAACCGGGGCGTGGGTTAACTCCCCTATCTGGGATAAACCCGCCCCTACAGAGGTGGTGGGTCAACCACCACATACAACACAGGCACCACCCTCACCTCGTAGGGGCGGGGTTAATCCCCGCCCCGAAGCACCGCAAAAGTCATGGGTTGAACAGGTAAAAGAGCGACGTGAAGCGAACCGGCCCGCACGCGAAGCAGAAAGCGGATTGACGGCACTGCCGGAAGATGCAGCCCGTACCATTGCCGAGCATGAGATCGCACAGCCTCGCAAGGCTGACAAGCCCGTTTCTCAGGAAACCGGGGTAAACTTTATGGATACCCTGAAATCAGAGGGGGGTTCGGTTAAAATAGACCCAAGAAGTGCAAAAGACCGTCACCTGCAATCCATTGCCGATGATGAAGTGCTGAAGAAAGTGCATGGAATGATCGGCGATAACAAGAAACCAACCACCATGGGCGATATATGGGTTGGCGGCATGGAGAAGATGGTTGACCGGTTTGATGCTTTGGGGCGTGAGAAGGGCAAGGCCATTAATCCAATTGACAAGATGGGTCTGCCGAAGTCTGAGGCCCATAAGGCGGCGCTGCGGTATAACAGCTATAAGGATGTGACGGCGCTCAAGTTTAATGAACTGGCCAAATCCATCCCAGATAGCGTGCGCCGAGAACCTTTGATTTTTTCTGATTATGTGAACGCCCACAGGGCAAAGACTCGGGCGGAGCGGGGCCTTAAGAATCCGAATAAGGTGACGCTGGATGATGCGAACGCGGCCGTTGCCAAGTGGGAGAAAAAATGGACGGATGCGGGCAGACCCCTGAAGGAGCTTAAGACGGGGTATGCTGCTTTCCAGAAGTGGGCGGACAAGAATATATTGCGGGACCTGGTGGACGCGGGGGTGTTGTCGCAGGAGCGGTATAAGGCGATTAAGGATACCAATGAGCATTATGCTGCGTTTGATGTTTTGGATTATGCCCCGGAGAGTATTGATGCGGTGCCGGCCAGTTTGCCGAGCAAGGAGTATTTCAGCCTGGCAAACCAGGACGTGATCATACGGATGACGGGCACTGAGAAACGGATCGCAGACCCGATGGAGGCGACGTTCAGAAAGTTTATGCGTGCCCAGGAACTGGCTTCCCGTAACCGGGTGGCATCCACTTTGATCGATGACCCAGGCATGGCTGGCAAATTCCGCCGGGTGGCCAAGAGCCGCCGGGAGTTCGGCATACTCCGGAACCAGAAGCAGAACCCGATGATGGATAGCATGGTGAACAGGAAGACCCATGAGATTATCAACCGGTTCAGGGACGGGCATGTGGAGTCTTATGCTGTGCCGAAGGAAATGGCCCAGGCGATGAAGCAGCTTTCTCCTGCGTCGGCGAACCGGGTGATACAGGCCATCAACGGGGCTTTCAGGAAGTCTGCCACCACCCTTTACATCCCGTTTACGATATCCAATGCCATGCGGGATTTTATCATGGCATATACGACATCCCCTACCTACAAATCCCATCAATTGGGTAGTTATATCCTGGATTGGAATAAGGGATTCTGGCAGGGGGTGAAGCATGAGTTCGGCGGCAAGTCTAATATTGCAAAGCAGTACGTGAAGGACGGAGGCGGGTTCGGTTATTCCGGTACGTTGAGGACGGAACAGGGTGCAAAACAGAGTGTTTTTTCGGAGCCGTCGCTTAAAAAAGCAGGAGGGACGTTGATAAAGTCGGTTCCTGAGCTGATAGAAAAAGCATCTGGCGCCGTTGAGTTAGCGCCGAGGCTGGCGGTGTATGAGCGTGCGAAGCGAATGGGAATATCTGGTGAAGATGCGGCGCTTTTAGCCAGAAGGTCTACGGTGGATTTTAATCAGGCTGGAACGGCCCTGCGGGTGTATAATCAGTGGGTGCCGTTTTTGAATGCGCGGGTGCAAGGCAAACTTAATCTTGCTCGGGCTCTGCGGCGTGACCCCAAGGATACGCTGGCCAAGGTGGCTATGACTGTGGCGCTGCCGGGTGCGGCGACATATGCCTGGAACCGGTTGAATTTCAGTGAATTATACGACGACATCCCGGAGTACATCAAACAGAATTATTTTGTGATTGTGACGGGTACTGGCACGGATGAGAAGGGACGGACTGCCCCGAGGTATCATGTGATATCCAAGGGCGATACGGGGCAGATGGCCTGGAACCCGGTGGAGTATGTGCTGGACCGGATGTGGAAGAAGGACAGGGAGAGCGCCACAAAGTTTCTTGTCAATTTTCTGTCTGATATTTCGCCGGTTGAGTTTGCCAGAGAGGGTGAACTGTCGGCGAGCAAGGCGTTGTCATCTACCATGCCTCCGCCTGCCAAGGCGGCGGTTGAGCCGCTTGCCAATTATAGTTTTTACCAGGGCCGTGAGGTGGTGCCAAAGTATATGGAGGGGCGTGTGCGGCCTGGGAAACAGGCGTTTGATTCGACGCCACGGACGTTTAAGGCGGCGGGCGAGGCCCTGGGGGTGTCGCCGCTTAAGATCCAGAATGTGATGAGTAACCTGTTTGCCGGGTACGGCCGTGAGGGGTTGGACCCGGCGGCCATGTGGCGGGGGTTTACCGGGCGGCTGACGAAGGTGAAGGGCGGCGAGCATGAGCGCAAGGCGTGGGCGGATATCGACAGCCTTGAGACGGAATACCAGTATGCGCGGTCGGATGCGGCGGAGGCGGTTGAGGTGGGGGATCGCAATGAGGCCATGCGGATTATGCGTGGCTGGAATAAGGAGGCCAATGACCGGATCGAGGAGTTTAACCGCCGGTTTTCCAGGTATGGTTTGGGGGATAATGGCGGTTTACGGAGAAATATGTTTACATATGACAAGATGAGAAGCGTGTTGATTAAACGGGAAGACAACCGGACGCCAATTGAGCGGCGGTTGTCGGTGAGATAGGAGGCAATATGACGGAGACTATGGAGAACCGGAATTATGACAGCGCCACGAGTTGGCAGGCGGGGTTGAGTTCATCTGATGATGCGGCGGTGTACCTGGTACACCGGAATGAACATCCGACGGTTGCTGTTCACATAGGGTCTAAATTGACACATGGGGCCATTACCGGCACCGGGTTCGTTGTCGGTGAAACGGTGACGGGTGGTACGAGCGCCAGGACAGGTGAGGTGGTGTTTGTCGGAACAGACCATGTGTATGTTGTGGGCGAGGATGGGGCGAGCGCATGGGATACGGCTACCCCGGACACGATCACTGGCGGAACGAGCGGAAGCACGGCGGATTTGTCTGCGGCAGCTTCGAGCGAGGCGAGGATCGAGGAGAGTCATAGCCCCCATGATTCTGACGTGGCGGCGTATAAGGATTGGCCGTTCGGGAACCAGACAGAGGCGGTCACGAAGACGCTTTATGGCGGGGCAAGGCGGTTGCGGTTTTCTGCTGCCAGTGGTTTTTGTGTTTTTGAGGTGGTGAGATGACGCTGTCTGGTTTGTGGGATTCCGAATGGGTGAGCCATTGGGGAAACCATTGGCAGACGCCGTTTAATTTGCCGCTGACCGGAACGCCGGTAGACCCGGACGCAAATGCGTATATTGTAGCGGTGAAGGCGGCTGGGGCAACGTTGACGGCGGCGGATGAGACGGCTATTGACACCCTGTTTAAGGGTGCGAAGGCGGACGGATGGTATGATAAGGTGGTTGATATGTGGTTTTTGGTGTACGGCCTTGCGGCGCCGAATGCCATCGGGATAAAACTGACCACGGGCACGTTCGGCGGGGCCGGGTGGACGTATGGGGCAAATTATGTGCAGGGGAACGGTTCAACGGATTTTTTCAATACAACTATTGTACCGTATGATGCAGGGCTAACAAGTTCATCTTGCGGGCTGGCGTTCTCGTCGCATGAGGACGCGGCGTATAGCGGGATTGATATGGGGCGGAATGACACAACTGTCCCAAACAAGCTCAGAATCAGCTCTAGCTCGGATGACTCTGAAATGTTTTTTTCGCATGGGGAAGATTTCAGTCGGGCGTATACCGGCGCCAGAACGGGTGTGTTTTTCGGGAATCGGACCGCAACTGTTGTTGAGATATACCGTGGGACAGACCCGATTATCTCAGCGACCGGCGTGCCGCTTGCCCCTGAGCCCCCGGACGATAGCCGGCCGGTGTACGGGGCCGCCATGCTACACGGATCGAACCCGTATGCTGAGTCATCACGGAAATATAATATGTTTGCCGTAACTAAGGGCATGACCAGGCCGCAGGCGGTAGCATATACAGGATCTACTGAAACATTACTTAAGGTGTTAGGGGTGCCGCTATGATAATGCCGAAGATCGAGGCGCATGTGATGACGCCGGAGCAGGTGTCTTTTATTGAGTGGAGTCCGGTTGTATGGCTCGATGCATCGCCGAGGCTTTTAATGTCTGGGCCGAACGCGGGTAAGTACATTGTTGCCCAGGAGTTTAACGATGCAGCTTACAGTCAGGTTAAAGCTGCTGTAGCAGGTATCCCGACTGACACCGTTGAGATGATTGAATTTTATCGTGCATGGTCAGGGGCGGGGGAACCCTATAGTGTCGGCGATATAGTGGCACACGATGGGTTCATCTACGAGAATATACAGGAACATACATCTCAGATCGATTGGTCGCCGGGTGTTGCGTTGTCTCTTTGGGTGCGGGATGATACTTATGGCGGCACGGTGATACCTGAATGGAGTCAGCCGGCCGGTGCCCATGACGCTTACAATACCGGCGATATGGTCACGTATAGCGGGCAGACTTGGGAGTCTACTATTGACGCGAATGTTTGGGCGCCGGGTGTTTATGGGTGGGTGGTTGTGAGCGGTTAATGGGGTAAACCTAACTCACGTTTTATCACTGGCGTACCCCATTAATCCGCCTCAAGCAACCTTCAAGTCCATTAAACTTGTTGGGTGATCGCAACACACGAATGACCATATTCCTTTTTTTTTGCGGATCTGCAATCAATTGACGATAGGCCGATATAATTGACGCCGCTGCCATTAACTCATCTTTTGTTGCTGCGCCATGGCGCAATTTCCATTCTATGTCATTCATTTTTTCGCCTGGTTGCGGCCAGACCATATCATCTATTTTCCGGTACATATATTCACCAAACGTCATTATTGGCTTGTTATACTGCTTTTAATAATAGAGTAGTTTTTTAAGGCATCTATATGGATTAGCCATCTTCCGTTTTCTTTTTTACGCCAAAAATGTGGCACAATGCTATTCTTGCACCATCTTTGCCAACGTCTTTGATCTAAGCTAATTTTACCGGCTTCTTTTGTTCAACCCTTAATACTATTGACCCGTTTTTTTCTAAACTTTCCCTCATTATTTCCGCATTCTTTTTTGTTCTTCTGAATATACACCGGGTTGTGCTTCCTGCCCGGTTTTGGTATACGATTCTGTACGGCATCATAATCTCCATATAACGTCATTATCAGTGGCAGCAACATGCTGCTTCTATTTCGGTTTCGTGCTCAGAGTAACAATCACCGCATTGCCACGGATCGGAAGCACCGCCCTTGCTGTCCACTGGATTAGCTTGTTGGGAGGCAATGATTCTTTTAATTTCCTTGTTAGTAAACGAGTTGTAATATCCCCATATACTTAATGAAATTCTCTTATACGTTTCACCGCGCGTTGCTAATCCGATAATCACTCTTTCTCTATGTTCATCATTCATTTTTTTCTCCCAACGTCTTAGATCACTGGCCGCGAGGGTCAGTGACGATTTCGGTTTCAGCATTCACGCCCGACCCTCGCGGTCCACCGTGAATCGGCTGGTTAGATGCCATCACTGATTCTGTTGATGACGCTACACACGCCATAAATGATGCGTGGTCTAACCTGCACCCTTTTCCAACTGGCAACCAATACCAGCAATGTTCTGATGTGCATTTCATTTTATTACCTCTTGCATCTAACGTCTAAGCCTCAGCGGCTTTAGTCCGCTGTAGGCGCTGGTTATGTGGTCGCACCTCGTATGTTTTCCATGTTTCGCAAGTTTCTGTGTTTTTATAGTAGCGGACGGCCACCAACTGCCCG
>Ga0180433_10002383_pt1 | contig 29091 bp, 23 predicted proteins | sample SS_ome_8_FD_132980 | JGI IMG/M metagenome (GOLD analysis project Ga0180433, IMG submission 132980) | Hypersaline lake sediment archaeal communities from the Salton Sea, California, USA - SS_1_D_1 metaG | ecosystem: Environmental > Aquatic > Non-marine Saline and Alkaline > Hypersaline >... | reverse complement strand
TCCAAGCTTCATCTGTGATATACTCTTTTTGCATGATAGCACCTTTTTATTTGTTAAAAATAAATTTTTGTCAGTGTTATCATGCAAAATTTTTAATATTTTGAAAACTCAACGGAACCTAGGTATATTAAAAAATCTGATTTAGTTAGCATTTTCATAATTTTTCTCCCAAAAAAATGTGGTTTCTTTTTGTCTATATTAATAAGATTTATTCCAAACAATGAAACTTATTTAAAATCATAATCAGGAATCTCCAAATAAATTCTCTCTTCAATGGGATTTGCAGCAACATCTACAAAAAAAGAATCCAACTTCTTTGTTACTTTTTTAATTTTATCCTTAATAATCTTTTTTCTATTCTCTTTTAAGTTTTTTTCCCCTTTCAAGATCTCTCTCAAAGCATCTTCTAGACCCTTTTCTTCCTCCCTTATTGAAGAATATTTTTTGAGTTCATCAGGAGTTAAGCCCAAAAACCCTAATATAGATAATCTTGTTATCTCGTAAAGGTTTAACAGTATAGAATAATTTTCCTTAGAAACTGAAGTATCCAATTTTCTTGTTTTAGTAGAAATCCAAAAAGATGTACCCCCGTGAGTAAGTGCGTTTCTTCTGTTATATTCCCTTTTAATAAAATATTTGACTTCAATGTCAGGAAAAAATTTCCCAACAAAGCTATTAACTCTTTGGCTTAAAAGTGTACCCTTGCTGCTATCTGATTTTGATATAAATAAGCCCTCTAAGCAGTTAAACAGTGACAAGAAGTTCATACCGTATGAGGTACTATTTCCATTTGCAACCTCACTAAATATATTTAGGGCATTTATAAAACGATTACAGTCTTTTGTTTTTTTTAGAGTTATTATTTTTTTTAATAATTCTCCAGCATTTTTAAAATCATCGTTTACATATTTATCGCTACTACAATTAATAACAGTGTATCTCCAAATTAAACCACAAGGATCATCTATTGCAATACTGTTGTTGTGTTTATATGTAAGATATCCAGATGTACCTATCTTTAAAGATTTAATTAATCTAATCGCAAAAATTGTTTGCCAAAATAATTCGCGTTGATTTTTATGTTCTGATGTTATTCGAATACTTGTTTGAGGTACTCCAAAGCCTGATAAGCTAATTGGAGGAAGGGCATAACTATATGCTTCTTGGTCATCTTTATCTAGAAAACCCCGATTAGGCAAACAAATTAACTCAACTCCTTTTATCATCTCAAGTGGAAGTTTTTCAAAAGAATATGGAAACGTGAAAAAGAGAAAAACCTTATCTCCATTGTTAAGCTTTACATTTTCTATTACAGACATTTTTATCATCTCCAAAATTATTTATTAATCATGTTCAAAAAAGTATTATTCAAAAGATTTTCCTGCATACCAGAATATTCCTTCGCTTTTTTTACCCTTTTACAGAATAAAAATATCATAACCCCACGGCATCCTAAAAATAGGTAGATTTTTAAATTGCAGTTGTGCTACAATTTAAAAAGACTCGATAAATCGTTCCGGGTAATCGTTAGCCTTAAACTAAAAGACATAAGAAATAAAAATTATGTTATTTAATTAATCCCGTCTTCGTGCTTCACTCCGCTCAGCACTACTTCGGGCAATCTTCGCTCTTAAAATTTTTTTAATATTACAACTACTCCTTTTAACGAAGACTGGCCTGCCAGCCCTTCGAGACATCTTTCAGACTACTCAGGACAATCGGGCTCCCGCAGGGAGCAAAGATGGCTTGCCAACTGAAGCTTTAGCGAAAGTTAGCGACACCTACATGGTACACTTCGAACTTTTAGATGGAGTAATCTGGGAAAACGACTAAGTTTTATAGAAACAAAAATTGTCACTAGCTAAGAACTAAATTTTTATTTCTATAGGATTGTAACCATCTATTTTCAATATAATAGTTATATCTGTTATATTTATTTTAGATTTTTGATTAACAAACAAATCTTTAATCATATCTTCTAACTCTTCTTGTGTTAAAAAAGGATTTTCTTGGTCAAAACCTACAGAAATATAAACATATTTTTTATATTTTTTTTCAGCTGAAGAATTTGCTTGCTCTCCTGCTTCACCTATTGTTCTTACAATATTATTTTCGAAAAAAATCTCAAATCTGTCAATTAAAAATAAAATTTGATTTTCAATTGATACAGTATGGGTCTCCATTTTAGGTTTGTATTCACATTCTATTTTGCATTTTCCACAATCAAAAACACTTATTATTTTTTTTTGTTGAACATGCTCATTAATCATTTTTTTTATGTAAATAATTTCTTCTCCAGAGAGATCTTGAGGAAATTTATCAGCTTTTAAGTAAAATGAAAATTTGAGATCAAAAGAAAAAATTTCATTCTTTCTTAATACACCTGACCTCGATAAAAGCGATATATACAACTCTATAAAAACTTTATACGGATTTGACGGATGCATCCGCTTACATTCTACAATACTAATATCTTCGGGATAATCATTTTTCGCAATACAAAAATCGGCAGTTTTTAGTAAATTTACGGAAATCTTTTCTACATTGTACCCAGAATTTATGTAGTAAACTATAGCCTCTAATTCGGTATAAAAATCCACAATTTTATTATAAACACAATTAATTCTCGGATGCATAGCATCTTTGTGAAAATCTCGCAACAACTCTTCTAACCTCGTCTCTTTGAAAAAACGGTTTATTAATTGCAACTTTTCTTCTACAGATTCAAGCTGCTTTAATCCATCAGGACTAGAAAAAATCAGAGCTTGAAAAAATGGAATGAGTAGCCAATCATCAAAATTAATATCATGATTCTTATATTTTTTTTTATGCTTTTCAATAATCGGGATATACCATTTCATAATTAGAGGATAATTTTTACATTTTTTCTTTAACTCTTCAACTAGACTAAAACAATCCTTAAATCGAATAGGAAATAACTTTTTCATAACAAGTTGTAAGCTCCATATAATTAATAAATTATTTCAAGTAAAAAAAAAGAAGTTACATTCTAAATAACTTCTTAAATCTGAAACTCCGTCCCCCTACGCTCTTTAAGGAGCTACGGAGGACAACTTTCGCATTTTTATATTAAAAATATAAAAAAATAAAGCTTCATATTGGCGAAGATGGTTCGCCAACTGAAGCTTTAGCGAAAGTTGGCGGGGCTGACGAGACTCGAACTCGCGACCTTCCGCGTGACAGGCGGACGCTCTAACCAAACTGAGCTACAGCCCCATAATTTTTTATGGGATATTTTGATTAATCTCAAAATAATATAAGATGCCTTTTAAGGCAATTTTTTCAAAAAAATGGCTCCCCGGGCAGGACTCGAACCTGCGACCTAACGATTAACAGTCGTTTGCTCTACCAACTGAGCTACCGAGGAACATATTTCAACCCGACTCTGTATACTGGTGGGCGGTACAGGATTCGAACCTGTGACCCCCAGTTTGTAAGACTGATGCTCTACCAACTGAGCTAACCGCCCCCTTACCATTCAGAGTCAAAAAGATTTTAAGTCAAAATTGAAATAAAGTCAAAGCAAATTTTAATAAAAAAACTTTATTGCTTATCCCTTTTATATATATTAAGATAGCAAATATATTATAAAAAAGGAAAGAAAAATAACAAAAAAATAAAAAGGGCGATCCAATGAACTTTTTCGACTATTTAAAGAACATTTTTATTGTGCTTATTTTCCTCCAAATTGCACCTGCTCTGGTAAAAAACATCAAAAAGCAATATGGCAAAATGCTCTCCCCTCGGGCACATGTTGGACTCATTAGGGTACGAGGAGTATTACACAACTCAGATCGTTACAATAAATATTTGAATAAATATTTCAAAGACAAGAATATTAAGGCAATCCTACTCAAAATAGACTGCCCTGGAAGCTCTGCCGGGACGGCACAAGCAATCTACAATGAGATCCAATCCCTCAAAAAGAAATATGACAAACCAATCATTACATTGGTCGAGAATATCTGTGCTTCTGGCGGGTATTATATTGCAAGTTCAACCGATGCGATTATTACCCCGGCATCTTCATTAGTGGGAAGTATCGGTTCAGCGTTTCAGTTCTTGTTCCAACTTAAAGATTTTATGGAACAGTATAAAATAAAATATAAGCCTATTGTTGCTGGTAAATATAAAGATACCACTGATCCATTTACCGATATGACTCCAGAACAAGAAAAAATGCTTCAATCAGTACTTGATAGTTCATATGACCAATTTACCCAAGATGTCGCAAAAAATCGCAAGCTTTCATTAAAAGATAAAGGTAAATGGGCAGATGGAAAAATCTTTACAGGAAGCCAAGCATTAAAGCTCGGGCTTGTGGATACAATTGGTTCTGCATATGATGCTGTCAAAAAGATAAAAGACATGGCAATGATAAAAGACGACATTATCTGGATTAAACCACCGAAACGCTCTGGGCTTTTCAGATGGTTTGGCCAAGATCCACCTGATGAAGACTCAATGTTTTCAGCTTTTGCCAGCAAAATTTGTTCTTTTATCGCTCACAAGTTCTGTAATAAAAGAGTAGGCTAATTCGGATTATAAGATCCTTTTTTCATGAGGAAGCAATATTGTATCTTTTTTAGATCAAAGAGCGGCTTTACTTGTATTTCATAGTATAAATCACCCTTTTTAATGAGAGAAGTCGTCCCTATGGCAAAACCTTGCGGAAATATAAGGCCATCTCCACTCGATATAATCAGATCATCCTTTTTAATAGATGCCAGATGACTTACGCGGCTTAAAGAAGTACAATGTTGCTTATTTTGCCCGACATGAATTCCATATGCTTTAGTCCCTTGGCAATATGAAGCAACTTTACAGGATTTATCAGTAACTAAGACCACCTTGCTATAGTATGGATATATTTCAATAATCCTACCAAGCAAACAATTTTTATGTACTGCAACCATATCTTTTTGAACGCCATGAAAAGATCCCTTATTAATAAAGAAAAAGTGAGCATTGGCATTAACATGTTTAAAGATCACCTGAGCAAGCAATAAATCATGACTCTCATACCGATCCTTAAAAGCAAGGACTTCCTTTACCTGATCATAAAAAAAGGCACTTGCACGCAGTTTTATATTCTCTTCAGTGAGGTCCTCCTTCTCCTTATGAAGTTGAAAAACCATTTCCTCCAATATTTGTTGGCTTTTTCTGGTTTTGAAATAATCTTTTATTGGAACAACAATATACCGTTGAGATAACAAAACAGGATAGACTAAAGAAGAATAAATATATCGAGGAACAGATGAAAAAGAAACGACAAAGCGATTCAAAAAAAATAATGATCCACCTCCTGAAAAAATCAAGAAATAGAACAGCCAGCTCCTTTTTTTTCTTTTAAACAATTCCTTATCCCAAAAATTTGATTAAAGAATCTTTTACCTCTTTCACCGCTTCTGACTTCATAACAACTTCTTTTAGATCACACGCAAACGGCAATCCTTTTATATAATTACACAAATGCTTTCTAAAAATATAAATGCCATTGGCTCCATAAAAGTCTAACACATTATCAAGATGATCCAATGCACATTGCAAAACAATACTATTATCTACAACAAAAGCATTTCCTTCTGCATGTTCTTGCAGCTCTTTGAGCTTCCATGGCTTAGACCACATACCCCGACCAATCAAAAAACCGTCAACTCCCGTTTGTTCATACACCTGTTTTGCCGACTGAAAATCAACAATTCCACCAGAAAATAAAACCGGAATATCTAGCTGCTGCTTGACCGCTTCAGCTACACTATAATCAGGAATGCCCGCAAATTTTTGAGATTGTAATCGCGGATGAATCGCAATTGCATCTACCCCATGGTCCTGCAATAGTTGTGCCACTTCAAGCGCATTATTTTTCTTAAATCCTGCCCGCATTTTCACCGTAAACGGAATATCAGTTATTTTACCTCTGAAAAGTTTCAAGATCTGCTTAAGTTGTGGAATATCATTCATTAAAGCAGAGCCGGAACCGGATCCAACCGTATGTTTTGCCGGACATCCAATATTTAGGTCAACACTATCAACCCCTTTTTGAAGCACCTTATCACAAGCCTTTTCTATAAAATCTATATTGTTGGCCGAAAATTGAAAATTTAAGGGCCGCTCGGACACCTCAAAGGTTATCGGCCTGTTAGTCGGATCATTTGCAACGGCCGCAACGTGCCTCATTTCCGTATATAATAGTTCGTCCTTAGAAAATTTCCTTACCAATTTCCGAAATGGAGAATCAGTAACACCATCTAAAGGAGCTCCCATAAACCTTGGAAACTCACGACCTTTAATTATAACTTTTTCTTTCCAGTAACTCATAACCACCCATTCCTCATTTTATTTAAAATCGTTTGGATGCATTGTATGCCATGATGTATTTTTTTCATAAGCAAATGCAGTCTGAAAAATCAATTCCTCTGAAAGATGTGGTCCTATTAATTGGAACCCAATTGGAAGATTATCTTTCTTGGTGAACCCACATGGTAATGAAATCGCCGGAATACCCGCCAAGTTCATTGGGCACGTGAAGTAATCCTGCAAATCCATTTGCAATTTATCAGTATCAAATGCACCAAGTTTAAATGCTGGCATTGGATGCGTTGGCATAATAAGAAGATCAACATCATTAAATATGGTTTTGAACTCATGCCGAATCAAATTTTGTACCCGCTTTGCATTATCATAAAATTGTCCCGCATGCCCTGCAGATAACACGTAGTTTCCAACCATCATACGCGTTTTAACTTCCTCTCCAAACCCATCATGTCGGGTATTGAGATACATATCATACAGAGTATCAGAATCTTTTGCGCGCATACCATAACGAACACCATCATATCGAGCAAGATTTGATGCCGCTTCGGCACGACTTATAACAAAATAAGCCGCCGCACTATAATCCAATGTTTTCATGGAAATTCTTTTAACCTTAGCTCCCAATTGCTCTAAAGTTGAAACAGAAGCTTCTACCGCTGCAGCAATTTCACTGTCCATGCCTTCGGCGTTCAAGGCATCTTCAATAACACCAATTCTCAAACCTTCTTTTAATCTGCCGGTAAGATTTGCCGTATAATCTTTTTTATTCACAAACAAACTTGAAGAGTCTCGCATATCATGGCCTGCAATATGTGAAAAAATAAGAGCACTACCATATACTGACCGAGTTATTACACCAATCTGGTCTAATGAAGATCCATAGGCAACAAGCCCATATCGAGAAACAAGACCATACGTCGGCTTGATTCCAACAGCCCCACAAAATGCTGCCGGCTGTCTTACTGATGCTCCCGTATCGGTACCCAATGACCACGGAACCAATCCTGCTGCAACTGCCGCAGCTGATCCACCACTAGAACCACCTGGCACACGAGATAAATCCCACGGATTTTTTGTTTTTTTATAGGCGGATGTTTCTGTAGAACTTCCCATTCCAAACTCATCACAATTTGCTCTACCTAAAATTACCGCACCAGATTTTTTTAGTCGTTTTGTTGCCGTCGCATCATACGTAGATACAAAATTTTCAAGAATTTTAGATGCACATGAAACAATACGACCTTCTTGGCAAATATTATCTTTAAAAATACCTGGGATACCTTTTAATGGGCCCTCAGCATTACATTCTTTTAATATTGAATCTTTATCGAAAATCTCTAAGGCAGAATCTACCTTACCATCATGCTCATTGAATCTTTTGATAAAAAAATCAAGAAGTTCTTCATGTGAAATCTCTTTTTTGTCTAATTTTTCTTGCAGCTCTTTAATCGTTGCAAACGCTAATGAGTTCATACCAAAGCTCCCTATCTATTTTCCAAAATCACAGGAACAACAAAGTAGTTTTCTTCACGCTCTACGGCCTGATCGAGAATCTTTTCAGAATCATTCTTCATAACAACGTCTTCTCTAAATACATTAACGTTCTTATTTGAAGGTTCTTCGATGTCTGCAGCTATTTCCTGTACTCGTTCAGCATAAGACAAAACACTTTCTAAATGTTTTCTCATACCGTCAATTTCATCATCACGTAAAGAAACTCTTGTCATCGCAGCTATTTTTAAAACTTCTTCTTTCGAAATCTTTATCATTCTTCCCTTTCAGGTAGATTTTTCCAAGCATGGCCCCGGAACCGTTTTATATATATGGCACTCATAAATGCACTACCTATATAAAAAGATCCATAAATAAGAGCAAATTTCAACACCATGCTACTAAACTCAATATTAGAAATAAGATAAGAAACTGGCATAAAGTATCCACCACATACCAAAAGGCGCGTAAACATGACGGTTTTAACATTAGATGAGCCTCTCATTGCACCGGACAGTATCAATTGTAACAAATCAAAGAAGACAAGTACACTCAATATTGGAATTACCCCAACCGCAAGCATCATAAAATCCCCCTTTTTATCGAAAAATTGCACAAAAAATTGCGGCCAGAGAGATAAAACAAGTAAAATAGAAAACACCATAGAAGAGCCCATAAATACGATTTTCTTCGTATTAGTCTTTATTCCCAGCCAATTTTTACGGCCCAAGTCATTACTAACCAATAATGTAACTACCTGCGCAAAGGCAGCAGCAGGCAAAATCGCAAATCGCTCAAGGTCTTTAACCACTGCAAAGGTAGCCAATGCATATTTCCCCATTGGAGCAATCATCGCCCCCATCCAGATATACGCTATCGCAACGGTCGACTTATCAAGCATAACTGGCCAACTAAGCCTCATGAGGTCTTTAATCTTAGAAAAACTTTTAAACACCGAAAACAACTTAATACGGTATTTTTGATACTTTGCTCCCCAAAATACCGTTCCTATAGCCAAACACATCATAACAAAAAACTGTAAGACTGAGGCCATTGCAGACCCCTGCAGTCCCATGGCAGGAAACCCTAATTTTCCATAAATAAGGATGTAATCAAAGAACAAAAATACCACGGCACCGCAAATAAATATCTTCATAGGTGTTTTGGTATTTTTTACCCCTCTCATAAAGCCGATAAAGGCAAAATAGATAAACATAAAGAATATACCAACCGCCCTCATTCTTAAAAATGGCACTCCGAGCGCAATCATATCTACTGGAACCCGATACAGATAATATATCCAATAAGCTCCAAAATAAAGAATTCCGGATATTAGCGCACCAGAAAGCATTGTCATCCAAAATGAATCAACAAGCGTCTTACCTACATCCTCATACCTTTTCGCCCCATTATATCGACCACATAAGACAATAGTACCGACCGATATGCCCTCAGCAAATTTCACGATAAAATGAAGCATTGTATTAGTAATCCCAAGCGTTGCATAAGTTGAAGTCGACTTTAAATCGGCTATCCAATACGCATCAAGAAGGTATAACAGAGAATATAAGACCAATGCAGTAATAAACTCCGGCAAAAAATACCGAAAAATTCTTCCATATTTTTCACCATTTTCTGTATCTGTTACTCCTGCCCAATAACTTGTCAGTAATCCTTTTTTCATGAAGAGACTCCTTCTTGAGATCATATTTTCAATAAATATTTAAAAAAAGGCAATGAAGCAATAGTATATCACCCAACTCAATTTTTCAAGCCGAAAAAATATAATTTTCCTATTTTGCACATAAAAAAGGCAAAAATCACAATGCAAAAGTAAAAATCATCGATACATCGAGCAATACCTTTAATCAAGAAAAAATTGACTTTTTGTAATTTAATGCTATGGTTATTACATATAGAGAAGAAAAACATGCAAAAATGTTGCTCAAGTCAAATAGATCGTAAAGAAGTAAAAATATATAATAATAAAAGAGAGGTTATATTAATGAATATATTAAAAAAAATAAAAAAATTACTTTGCATTAATGCAATAATGGTTGCAATTGTCTTCGGTTCTGTGTGCACAAATAGCCTTGGCATGAATGGTTTCTCTATTACTTATAAAAAAAAGATAAAAAAGAAAAAAAACAGAGGCGTCTCGAATCAGCCCAAAAAACAAAAAACTGGTAACTTCACACAAAAAGCAATTAAAGAGACAAAAGATATAGCAGCTATTCTAACCTGTGATGCAACCTTTAAAATCTCTAAATACAATCCTTCTGCTAAAATAAGAATAGGCAATGGAAGCCCTGTTCCCAATTATTTAGAACAAGAAACTAAATATGATATAGAAGAAATTAAGACCTCGATACCAAAAAAAGATGAAGGTATTTTAAATGCTATTCTATTATCTCAAATAGCAAAACCTGCCTTTAAACGCAATATAATAAATACTATGATAGAGCGTATGTATAGTAACCGGCAAAAATTACAAACAGAAGACGTGAGGGCATTTTTAAATTGTAAGTCTGAAAATACAACAAATAATGAAACCCCTCTTATGTTAGCTATACAAGAATCGCTAAAGGCAAAAGAGGATGATGACGCCAATATATACATAGAAATAGTAGAATCATTACTTAAAGCTGGTGCAAATATTAGAGAAATAAATGATGAGAATGAAACAGCTTTAGAAGCCGTATTATTTGCATATAGCAGACAAGGCAATCAAGTAATAAAAGATAAAAGGGATACTCGAAGAAACAGCATCATTGCGTTACTAGTCAACGCCATATTAAATGAACAATCCTCTCTTGTAATGAATAATTATACTAATGGAGAAAAAAGACTATTCATGCAATACATAAGCAATGTTACATCTACAAAAATTAAAGGGGCTCTTACTATTATTCTTGATCTCTTACTTGACCACAACTTCCCAAATGTTAATCGCGATATTATAAATCATCCAGATACTAATGACAGAACTCTATTACATAATATAGTAAGATCAACAGAAGGCTCGCCAGAACATACAAATAACGCTTTCCGCTTTAAGGTAATAGACTCAGTAACCATGATAAACAAGATATTTGCAGATTTCACCCCTAATATACTATTACCTGGCAAGCTTAACGGAAACATTCTATATTGGGCCATCAGAGGAGTTGAGCCAGCTATTATTGAAGCTATAATACAGAATGCAAATCCAAATCAATTGCTTGATGCCCTGAGAACTCCCTGTGGAGGTGTATTTGGCAACGGGTTAAATGGTACTACAAGACATTGTATTTCTGAATTAGAAAAAGCGTATGGCGGCAACCGTAAACGCAACAAATACAATACAATAATAAAACGCAATGATTGGAACAATGAAGAGCAACACAAGAATATAACTATAGTTAATATGGATATAAAAGTTGAGCTCGCTTTACAAAAGCTGATTACAACCAGAAACACCGCAATTGGCCAAACCTTACTCGAAATATTAGATGAAACGGTTCAAGATCTACCTCAAGGAATAAAAAGACACACAATTCAGGCATATAAACAAATAAACACAACATTGCAAGCCATTGCAAGAACATTAAATCGCTTAAGTGTACCAATAAACCTAATGCACACAAGAATTGGCAATAATATACAAACATGGAAAGAGCTCCATCCAATCGGAAATCGAAACAACAGAAGACGCTTTAGAGGTAGAGGCCGAGGTCGTGGAAGAGGTGGAAACCGAGGTCGCAGAAGATATTAATAAAAAATAAAACGAAAAGCTAAGGTCCGCAAAAATGCGGGCCTTTTTTAATACAAAAGGACAGATCAGCATAAAACAAAAGATATCACCATTTAAATACATCCTCCCCTGCATAAAAAGGAAAAGAAAAACATGAAAACACCTAAAGCATTGACTTTTTTGAGATGTTTTTTCTATCCTGATAGTAGAATGGTGAATATATTAATCTTTTTTCTAAAAAGGAGGATATCATGAAGAAAACCCTTACTATAGTACTGGCATCGACCGTATTACTTTCATTTGCTTCTCACGCTCGAAAAATTGGCATGTCAAAACCAGTTGAGGAATTAAAGCATAAAACACAAAAAATTGGGATGCCCGCACCAATATTAAAAATTCCTGCATTTAATCAATTTCTACACATGATTGCATACCCACCGAACAGGGCAATTTTTTTATACACATTTTACAACGGCAAACTGTATGAATTAAAAGCAACGCCGCCAAAGGTTTTTGGGCTTTACATGAGCCGAAAACCTCTTGGATACAAAGTTGTCTTTAGATCTTTTAATCCAGCTTCCGCTAAGGTCCCTTTCATGAAAATAAAACCACCATTTATGCTAGATACTTATAAACGGTTTTTCAAAGGAACTTTTGCTGACGGCAAACGATTACCTAAACCTCTTTTAGATGCTGCAATGCGAAAAATAAACAGATTAAAAAGAAAGTTACGTTGGCCAAACGTTTTAAGGGTAAAATAATACCAAGAAAAAAAACATAAAATGAATAAAGGGGACCTTTTTTAGGTCCCCTTTGTCTATATCGCAGACAAAAAAAGCTTGCCTCCAAAATCCTCTCCTAAAAACCGCAAAATGTTCCGAACGACACCAGGCTTTAACCGCTCTATTGCAAACAACCTCTTGCTTTCATCATCAGAACCCTTATGTAACCAATAAGAAACAATTGCAACATTCAAGAAGCCTCTCGCATATTTTTTATTTTTCATTTTTTTGCACACTCAATTGCATGTATTAATTGACTTGCCGCTTCTTCATACTCACTTTTACCCCCTTTGCCTTTTATACGCTCTTTCTCATCTGGTAAAAGCAACCAACGAGCCAATTTATGGTTGGCATATAAGGTATATTTATTACAAAAAATATTTGCAACAGCATCGGAACTATCAAACCTTAGACACGCCATAAAGATATTGTTATTATTACAATCTACAATATCTTTAGCCGCAGCAAATGCTATCACTGAATCATTTAATGTAAAAAACCGATGATTAAATGGAACATTTTTAAAAAAATATCTCATCATCGATATATTAAAATAAAAGGGATATCGTTTATAGATAGTAACCAAGCTCTCAAGAGCTGTTTGTTTAGCAAACGCAGTACATTCTTGCCCAAGCATAAAGTCGCATATAGAAAAACAACATGTATACGTTTGATCCTCATTTTCATCCCCGTTGACAAGGAAAGCAACACTATTAAGAAGTACTGCATCGTTATCTTTTAGTTGTATGAGAAAGCCCTCTATTTGTTTAAAATTCAGATTATATTTATAATATTCTTTATTAATAGTCGGTACAATTACCTTGCTTATATCCCCCCCTTTTTTTGCAACAAGCCTTACAAAACACATATCTCCTGTTGCAATGGCCATCTCAAAAGGGCAAGTCAGGCTACACCAATATGCCTCCACATTTGCACCATTTTCTAATAAATAGTTCGTTATCTGTATATTACCATACCGTATCGATTTATGTAATGGGGTATCATAATAAACCTTCACTTCTTTATCTGCCCCATGCTCCACCAACATTTTGACACTTTCTAGGTCATTGTTTGCAATAGCAAAGTGAATAGCAGCTCTATGCAACACATCCCTTTTGTTCATATTTATATTATTTTGCACCAAGAAGCGTACAAGCCTTGGCCGTCCTTGATCTAATGCATTATAAAGTAAGTTTTCATCAAAATCATTAACCAAGTCTATATCTGCACCCTTTTTTATCCATTCCCTCACACCATCCAAATCTTCATTACTAGCAGCTCGCATAAATTTTTGATTAATATCAGACTTTCGCCTCTGTCGTTTATTTTTTTTTATTCTTTCACAAAACTTTTTCATACCACAAACAGAGCAAAAAGAAAAAACGGATAATAACAATATCCATCCAACAAAGCCCCTTACTACTCTCATAATCCCCCCTAACAAACCTAGTATTTAGATTTTAAGACATGAGATATTTAAAACCCTTCATTTCTACATATTTCAAATACCCTCTCAAAAAGAGTAACATTTACCGGTTTTGTAAGAAAACAAATTTCCTTTTCTTGCTGCCAACCTTGTATAACTCCTGCTTTTCAATAAATGGGTCAATTTTTTCAGAAGGTTCCCAATTTCTGGAGGCCCAATAAACAACTGTTGCTTTATTATACGGACAAATTGGACTAAACGCCCTAACCAATTCATCTGGGCGTAAAGATGCTCGAGCACAAAAAAGATCAATCGGATAATCTGTTTTGCGCAAAAAAGTTCTCCAATCTAAATCGGAAATTACTACATTCTCTAAGCCCAATTCCTGAATAACACGCTCTAAAAAACGAATCTTCTTATGATTCACTTCAATGAGAAACAACTTGAGATGAGGATATGCAATTTTAAGAGGAAGACCTGGAAATCCTCCGCCCGTCCCTACATCACAAATCGTTGCAATATCAGGTAAATTCAAAAAATTACTCAGCATTAAAGAATCATTAAAATGGAATGACAATATACCTTCAACTGAAGTTATCGTAGTAAGATTAATTTTTTCACTCTCTTGAACAAGCAAAATAAGGTATTTTTCTAGCTGTTCCTTTTGAATCTCTGAAAAACCATATTGCTCTGCCAATGTATTGAGTTGCTTTCTTTCTAATTCTTTTAATTTCATATTTTACCAAGCAAATTTTTATAATAAAAAAAATATCATTTACAGTATACCATTTTCTAGAATGCATTTCTATAAGCCCTTTGCGACAGCTTATTAGACACCCTCCATAATAGATCTAGCAAAAGCATAGCTTTTTTATTCTTTCATATGATAATTTTAAAAAGAAAAATATAAAACATATGAAAATCACAAATAAGTCCAAAACTTATGATTTTTTAAAAAGGAGAATAACATGCACGCAAAAAAAATGTTACTCTACTCATTATTACTATTTATTCATTCAAGCATACTTTGTGATAACATCATCACTTTTTTCTTTCGATCTTTCCCTAAAACACCCAACAAAAAGATGATAGAAAAAAAAGTAAAAAAACTCTCTCGTCCTGGAAAACTTGCAAAATACATCGTTAAGGCAGCTTTCAAAAAATATATTTCTTCTGGAATATTCTGTACCTATTATGGTTATTTGACCGCATCAGACCTTAATGGTCAAGTTATATTCCCCCGCAAAGTCAAAGATCCTGAATTAAATATAATAATAACCAATCGAATTATCCCAATTGCTATGGGAGGAAACACCCTACATCACTGGGAAATTGATCCCGGAACTCCTGCAAAAATGTATTCTTTTTCAAGGCGTTTTGATAGAGAAATAGGTGCGCATTTTTGGGAAACAAAAGAAATTGAGCTACCAAAAGATGAACGCATTGATAAACACACAATCGTTGTTATCGGCAAACCAAAATATTTTAAGATACCTCTTGGTGTTTCAATAACAGACAAAAGCACACAATTACTTTTGCCAGATATATATCTACAAAAAAATATCATTAAAGCCGGTGGAGCTTTATATATTTTTGCATTAAAAAACTTCTTTCAAACGATACATTTCAAATTCAAAAAAAACAAAGCAAGTTATATACAACAGATATCTGGCTAATTATGTTGCAATCATTTTTAAAAAACTAAAAAATGATATATTATTGTAAAAATTATTTTAAAATAATAGGAGAAGTATGAAACTTCAAATATCATTCGATATGCATGATCTTGAGCGCTCAATTAAAATTGCACAAAGTGTAGAACCTTTTGTAGACATACTTGAAGTCGGAACTATCCTCATTCATAAGTATGGTGTAAAGGCAGTAGAACGTTTTACTGAAACTTTTCCCGACAAGAATATATTAGCTGACACCAAAATTGTTGATCGAGGACAAGACATTGTCTCAATATATGGAAAAACAGGGATAAAATGGCTAACCGTTATGGCTGGCACAAATAAAAACGTTATTCATCGCGTTTGCACAGAAGCTCAAAAATATGGTATTGATGTCATGCTGGATATTGTAGATGCAGAAGCACCTGGCCAATCGGCACTTGATGCACAAAGCCTTGGCGTTGATGCAATTTTATTTCATCAGGCATTTGATGAAAGAGAATCACTCGTCTTTTTAGATAATCTTGAAATGGTTAAAGGAAATACAGCTCTTCCTGTATTTATTTCAGCTAAAATTGACCGTCACAATGTGCATAAGATAATAGAAATGAAACCATATGGTATCATTGTGGGAAAGAGCGTTACAGATGCCGATGATCCAATTGAGGAAGCCAAATTTTATTACAATTTATGCAAGAAGTTTAGCGCATAAATAAAATTTTATTATTATTGATAACTCAATAGATAAGGGGGCCGATTATTTGGTCCCCTTATTTATTGAGTTAAACTAATAAATCTAATTTACACTAAAGAAGTTCATTTTTTCCATGCCTATTTAAAAATGAAGCAAAAGCACAAACATACCAAGGCAATATTATTAAGATAAACAAATTGGGGCCCACATTTTTGGACCCCAACTATTTTTACAGATACGCTAATTACTTATTATTATATTTTGACACCAACTTTCTTTAAGATCACCTTAGCGCCTTCAAGCGGTGTTTTTAAGAAGCCAAGGCCTGGTGTTTTCAATTCAAATGGTTTACCTAAGACTTTACCTTTTACCGTAGCTCCAACATTATAGACATCTGCCAAACTACCTTTTGCATTTACATAATTAATCTCAAAGCCTTTTTTAGAGATCTGAGCCATCTGGTCTGTTACAGCTTTCAATCCATTGTAAGCTTCTTCATATACCTTAAGTGCTGGACCAGCAAATGTTTTAACCGTTTGCCTTGTTGCCTCAGTAAATCCTTGTGCAACACTTACCCCATACAATTGTGTAGCACTCGCTGTTAACTTAGCCACATCACCTGTAAATCCACCAATCTGTCTTCCCAATGACTCTGCAGCTCCTTTTGCCGTCCTTGCCATATTCTCTATATCCCGTTTTATATTTTTAGCACAACCAAAGTCAAAATATGGCACTTTGACAAGTCCAATTTTCCTCTTTTTCCAACATTTTGTTGCAATATTTTTCAATGATTTTCCAGCTTGTTTAAATAAACTTGATGCCTTATTTGCAAAATCATTTTTACGACTTTTTAAATTCTTTATTCTAGATTTAATGTCATTTGCTTTGTTTTTCAAGTTCTTTGCTTGATTTCTTATCTCATTATTTAATGTTCTTGAAGCCTTATCAAGATCACCTTGAAATTTCTTTTTTAATCCTTCTAAGGCTTGTGGACCAACTTTATTAAGAAAATTATTTAAAGCTTCCAATCCACCCGTTTGAAAAGTAATATCAACGAAGAAATTCTTTGCATCAAGCCTACCTTTGCTTAAGGCCACTTTTAATTTCAGTTCGGATTCATAAAGATCAAGTAATTTTGTTAGAAGATGAGCCTCTAGACCCGTAGTTGAAAGACTTACATTTGTTGCAGATACAACTTTACCCAGTGGCCCCATATCAAGCTCCAGGCGTCCATCCAATCCTGCAGAGAAAGCAAGAGGTATTTGATAACTTATCTCAAATCGTGGACCTTTCCCTTTCTTTGTTCCAGACAAAGTAAAGATAGGCTTTCCTTTTGGAGGAAGCACAAAGTCTTTTGCATACCCGTCTATTTTAATACCAGATGATTTTGAAATGTATATTTCACCACCAACAATAACTCCAGGAATAATTTCTAGTTTTCCTACTTTACCTTTTATGTGAGATGGTACCTCTTCTTTGCCAAACTCCGTTGCAAATGGAACAATATTAACCACCACATCTCGAGCTTGCATATTAGGAACAAACTTATCAATAAATTTGTCTACATCTTTTTTCTCTTTATCAAGCTGCGCTATATCAAGAAATGGTGTTGCTACAACTTTCACTAAATCTCTTAGGAAAAGTGAACCTGAAAGAGCTAAGGCAAACTCATCAATTACTTTTTCACCAAATGTAATACTTCCTGTTGCATCTAAAGATGATTTACCGTATTCAAGTCGCCCACCGAGGGTTATTCCGTCAGGAATAAAGAGCCTCAGAAAACTCAACGCTCCGGAAATAGTCCCTCCAACGCCTCCTACCGTTGCCCCTATTCCTGATGTAGCGGCAGCACCGGGTCCTGTCGGCGCTCCTGCAGCACCACCAGCAGCAGCTCCCCCACCAATACCAAGAACAGATGCCAAAAGACCTACATATTTAGATAGATCTAACTGAAATCCGGCTATAACGTTAGCACCATTTAGCCCTTGTATGCCAAACAGATTATATAACGTACCTTTTGTTTGACCGCTCACTTTTACAAGATCAAGGTTGCCTTCACCGCCAAGCGTAACTTCAATTGGAGCAAATAAGAAATCTTTATATATATTTCCTTTTCCAAATTTATTATCTTTTACTCTTTTAATGCGCGCATTTAGCTCTTCTTGTGCAACCTTCTTTTTTACTTTATCTATTTCATCTTCAAGATTTGCTTTTGCCCTATGTATCTCTAATTCTGTCTGATACTGAATTCTTTCTCTAATCGATGTAAGTACTAATTTTTTATTACTTGTTTTTAAATCTTGTGCCCGACCTTTCAACCTATTAAGGACAGTATCAACCCCCTGCGTTTTGGCTTGATTAAGTAATGCAATAATTTCATTTTTGTTTGCCTTAACAAATGACGGTATAAGCTGTAGTATTAAGGTACTATAAAGCTCTAATGAAATACCTTTTAATGAAAGAATATCTTCAATTTCTATACCAAAACTTAAGGGGCCTAATCTCACAAGAGAATCATCAACCGGAACCGGCTGTTTATTCTTGGGCAACAAGGGAAGAGGCAAAAGGGTAATGCCGAAAGGAAAACTTAGCTGAAGCTTAGAGCCGGAAAGTCCTGGAAGATTAAGCTTTAAGGCAATTCGCGGTGAAATTTTTTCTGGTATTCCGCCCAATAGGTGATTAAATGTTTTTCCCCATCCGGTAAGACCTAATTGTCCAATAACATCCACCCCTTTGGCAATATGTCCAAGATCCGGATCGTCATATGCTCCATTTGCCAAGACAAGCACACCTTCTTTAACTTCAATAAACTCTATCTTTTTGATCAGTTTTTTTGCAGCTCCGGGAAAAAGATCCGAAAGTTTAAAATCTTTTCCAAAGTTAATCATTATCGCAAAACCTTTACCCTTTTTCTGCGCATATTTACTTTTTTCAAATATTCTAAGCTTTGCCCCTAATCGTTCCTTTATAGTCTTGTTTTTAACAAATGTTGGAAGTGTAAACTTAATATAAAGGCCAGCACTGTCTTCAGCGACTTTAGGCGTTGTTATAATCAGATCTTTAAAGGTATCTTTGATAAATGAAGGAAATTTATCATAACTAATAACACCAGGAATCTCTATCTTGGCCAATAACTCTCCAACTCTTATGTCTTTTTCTTCTGCGAGAAGTTTCTTAACCACCGGCCCCATTATTTTACCAACAAGATTTAAAACCTTTGTAGGTATGGTTGACTTCTTTTTTTGACCAGACTGCTCTTGATCTTTCTTGTCATCTTTTTTCTTGCCTGGCTCTTTCTTGTCAGTTTTTGTCTTAGTATCTTTTTTCTTATCAGGTAATTTTGGCAATGGCTTTTGCGGTCTTGGTGGCAACTTTTTTGTAGGTTCAACAGGCTTAGTCGATCTCCGGCTTCTTGTTGTCCCCACAGGCGCAAAAAGAAAATTAAACATGCATGTATTAATTAATAATGATACTAATACTATCAATCGCAATTTTGAAAACTTCATACGACTCCCCTTAAGTCATTTAACAATCAACCAACAAAAATCTTGAATAACCATTTAATATTCTATAAATCCCAGAATTTTAAATGTTACCCTATAATTGTTAAAGGCTTCTTAATATATTAAAACGACTACATTCTCATTCTTCCTGTTTTTATCATACAAACCCAAAACAACAAACTGCAATACTTTTTAAAAAAATATAAAAACTCTTTTCATTCCGGGATTTAAATCGAAACAAAAAACTTATTTTTATGCAAATTCGAAAATTCAGATTTCCTAAAATTAGCTATCATCAGCAATCTTTTCACCTTCGCCCATGCAGAATGAGCGGATTGAGGATTTTTCTCATACATTAAATTAACGCGAATTCGAAAATTAGATTTTACTGAAAGGCGGCTCCTGGCCGCCATCCCTAAGCCTGACGAAGGGTGTGTTTCCTTATAAAAAAGTTTTAAGAAATTTAATATTTTCTTGTAAAAAAACAAGACATATTACTTTTTACTGATAAAATATAACACGAAGTCAATAAAAAAGTTTGGGTTTAAAGGAAATATACTCTTCGTCAAGGCCCGTGCATGCTGAGTAGCTCTTTAGGGCGTATCGAAGTAAGAGACGACAGTTAGAAACCGTCTTTTTCATTAATACCTCTTTTGGCTAAACTAAAAAAAATAAGCCAACTTTGTTTTTAATTAAAGGCATTTTTTGAGATTTGAATTTTCGAATTCGCATTAAATTAAATTTTTTGTAAATCACACATCCATAATTATCGAATTGGCGTTGTTTTTACACAAATAAAAAATAGATAAAAAAAAGACGGCCAAAAGCCGCCTTTCAATAAAAAATATTTTTAGAACACTAACGCATTTAAGATATCAGGAATACAATCAACCCCGAATAAACTGATCGTCATACAAATGCTTAATCTCTTTTACTGTCGTTGCATCACAGGCACTTTTATCTGGTCTATACCCCATAAATCGAGGAAACCTCAGGGCATATCCAAGTTTGTTTTTTGTTTTTCCTGCCGTATGCGTAGGAGACATAGTAATTTCATCTGCACGAATAAGACATACAATTTGAGGGTTTACCCATTTGTATGGAATTAAATCTTTTGGACATTCAACATTATGTGGCTGCTCTTGTACCGCTATAGCATCACACCGTTTTTTCAAGTCAACCCAATCTTTATCTTTCATACCGGTTCCAACTTTGGCAATCGTTTGAAAAACATCTTTTTCTTTATTGTATACACCAACCAAAAATGCCCCAAGACCAAACTGGGCACGCTTTCCTTTTCCGGAATAATATCCCAAAATAACACAATCGATTGTATCTTCAATATGTCCTTCTTCTTGCCGCTTTAACTTAATCCAGTTAAAGTTTCTTTTGCCTGGTTGATAGATAGAATTTTCTCGTTTGACCACCAGCCCTTCAAGCCCTGATGAAATATTTTCATTAAAATAATCCTCCAGCTCTTTTGAGGTCTCAATTTCCTTTTCTTCAATAACACTTACTTTATCAGTACCAACATTCTTAAAGAGTTCCAACAATTCGTCTCTTCGCTGCTTATGTGTTTTGGAAAGAAACTCCTGCCCGTCTTTGTACAACAAATCAAATATAAAAACTTCAAGCGGAAAATCAGAAGCCGCCTGCGCAATACCATGCTTTCTTTTTCGCTTAACCGTTTCTTGGAAGGGTAAAAAGTTCCCCGTATTAGGATCACGAACAATTGCTTCACCCTCACAAATAAGTTCTTTAACATCTAAATTTTTTATTGCTTCGGCAAGATCGGGAAACATATAGGACATATCAAGTAAGTTTCTAGAAAAAAATCTCACCACAGGTTCTTCACCTGTTTTATCCAAGTGAATTTGCAATCTAAATCCATCTAATTTTGGCTGGGCGACACAATCACCTATTTTTTCAACAATAGCTTTTGCCGTTGGCAACCTCTCTGCGGCTGATGGACGAATAGGAACGCCAACCTGTATCGACATGTGTTCTATTGCTTCAATACCGCCTTCTTTTAGCGTTTGAGCAATAAGCCCAATATCTGCACACACATTATATGCATTTTCTATCGGTTTTCGTATTGATTTATCACCAACTTCCATCCAAGAAAGTGCATCAACAATAGTCATGTCAGAAAACCCTAAACGCAATTTTCCAATCACAATACGAGCAACATATTTTGCTGATATCGGATCAATTTTTGTAATCAAATCTTGCAATGCATTGAGCTTAGCCTCCTGAGCGCCTGTCCCGGAAATTGCTTCAATATGCAACAAATCATTGTACACCTGATGAATTGTTAGTTCATCCGTAGCTTCCCATTGCCCTAGCCCTAATACAGACCCCACATCACCATAACGCTTCGCCTGATGTTTTACCTCACTCTCTGAAAGATTCAAAATTGTTGCAACCACTTTCACAAAATTTTTCTCCGCAACCTGGAACTGCGTTCCGATATACGGAGGATTCAATCGCCCCAATGATAAGTAACAAATGATCCGCGCTTCTGATGGACTTGCTTTTTCTAATAACACCGCAAGCAATTTTGTAATTTCTAATCGACCACTAATTTCTTCTATCTGATCGAATGTTTCGGCAACCTGTTTGAATTTCACATTTTCTCCAGATGTTTATTATATAATTTTTTTATATTATTTCTATGAAAAAAAAGCCCTAAAATAGCTATACACAACATTAAACTAAACAATAAAAAATTGCTACGCAAAAAATATAATGAAAAAAATGGCATCACGGCCAATACCACAATAGAGGCAACCCCAACCGTTTTTGTATATACAAATACAATAGCCCATACTATAAATAAAAAAATAAGTAACGATGGTTGCAAGGCTAATACAATACCAAATGATGTCGCAACTCCTTTTCCACCCTTAAACCCCAAAAAAAGTGAAAACCCATTTCCAAGAAAAATCGCTAATGCACAAGCAATAAGATTTTGTTGAGAAAAACCAAACATATGCAACAGATATAAAAAACTAAATGCCTTAAAAAAATCCAAGAAAAAAATAAGGAAAAAAAACTTTATCCCAAGGGTCCGCGCAACATTGGTTGCACCAATATTACCAGATCCCAACTTTCTAATATCCTGTACTCCCCGCATTTTTGCAACTAAAAAACCGGAAGGTATAGAACCAACAATATATGCAAGTAATACTAAAAAAATAAAAAGGATCACGTCAGGCATCTATATCTTGCTTCTGTTCAATATCATGATGCGGAATATCACGATCATAAGAAGCACTATAACTGGCCGATTTCTCTTCTGTTTCTTCTGGCTTTTGACGCATCACAAACTGTTCAATAAATATATCAAGATATTTCTTTACGGAAAAAACAGACAAAAAAATCACCAACGTCAACCAACTGGTTTCTGCAATATTCCACATATTACTCAAACCGGCCTCTTGATAAGGATTCATAATAACTAACGTTATATAAATCATCAATGCAATGGTATTAATTTTACCTAAAAAAGAAACCGGTACCGGAAAGCCCTTTTGGAAGGCTAACATACGGATCCCCATCATAAACAAACTTCTTCCAACCAAAATAATAACCCAATAAAAATACATTTTATTGGCAGCTAACAATGCTATTAATGCAGATGAAAATAAAAAATTGTCTGCTATTGGATCAAGCATTTTTCCTATTTTTGTTTCCTGCTTAAACCGTCGAGCAATGTACCCATCAAATAAATCGGTAAAGCTGATAATAACAAACAAGGCTGCTAATATACAATTAAGCCAAAAAAGATTATAGGGAAGCAAATAAACGAATAAAAAAGGTAAAACAAGAGGAGAAAAAACTAATCGAATAAACGTTAAAAGGTTGGGAATAGTAAAAATCTTCATTTTTCAACCTTATAATGGTAGCGGCGCAGGGACTCGAACCCCGGACCTACGGATTATGATTCCGCCGCTCTAACCACCTGAGCTACGCCGCCTACCAAAATCTACTATTTCAATTTTAATTAATTAAATACTTAACTTCTTTACGTTGAATGTATTTAAAATAAAGTTAAACAATGAACGCAAGAAGAACAATCCGGTAATTAATGTTGCAACAATACCTAGCATCATTGTAACAGCAAAGCCACGAATTGGTCCAGTTCCAAATTTATACAACACCACACCAACTATGAATGTAGTTATATTTGCATCCAAGATAACGACCATGGCGTTTTGGAATCCTGTGTTTACCGCTTTTTTAATGGAAACACCTGAAGCCAACATTTCTTTTATTCTTTCAAAAATCAAAATGGAAGCATCAATCGCCATCCCCACTGTAAGAATAATACCTGCTATACCGGGCAATGTCAACGTTGCTCTTACTGATGATAAACCAAACAATATAAGAAACAAATTAAATATCAATGCAATAAATGCCAAAATGCCAGACACTTTATAATACAAAAGACCAAACAAGAACAATAATCCCAGACCAACTAAACAAGCAACAAGACCTTTTCTAATAGATTCAGCACCCAACGTTGCTCCAATTTGCCTGTCTTCTTCGATAGTCACGGGAGCTACCAATGCACCAGATTTGAGCAACATAGCCAATTCTTTTACCTGGTCGCCTTTAAAGCCTCTTATTTCGCCACTATGTCTAATTGAAGCTCCTATGGATGGTGCACTTATAATGACATTATCCAATACGATCCCCAATTGTTTTCCATGATTTTTACTGGTCAATTCATAGAACTTATCTCCACCTTCAGAGGAAAAGGTAAATTGCACAACCAGTTCATGCCCAGTATCTCCACCAAAACCTACTTTTGCATCTCTTAAAAGACTTCCCGTTATATCGGTATATTGTGGAACAAGATAATATTTATTTACCTTTCCTTCTTCTTTCTTGTGAGGAAGAATCTCCATACCTTCTGGCATTATGCCGTCATATTCATATAAAATATCTTCCGGTGACTTGTCACCCTTCTCAACCAACTTAAATTCTAAAACAGCTGGCTTACCGATCATTGCTCGTGCTTTTTGTGGATCAGCAACATCAGGCAACTCAACAATAATTTGATCTTCACCTTTTTGAGCAACTGAAACCTCTTCAACACTTAGTCTATTTAACCTTGTATGAAAGACATCAATATTCGCTCTAACCGCATCAGCTTTTATTCTCTTTTCAACGGATGGTGAAAACCTTAATTTAACCGCTTTATCGGCCACCTGAGCCTTAAGATCTTTGAATGAATCTCTTAAGAAAAGTGAAGCGCTATTTGCCGATGCTACATCTTTAAATGTTAAAAGAACTTCTTGATTTTTTACTTCTCTTGTCACAGGAACTGGTTTTCCATCATCCTTAAGTCGTTCAGGTATAAACTGCATTCTAGCCAAAAGAGCATTATCTACAGCTTTGTCTGTTTGTACTTTTAAAGTCAAAAAAGTACCACCGACAAGGTCAATACCAAAACGCAAACTTTGTCTTAAAGGCCATAGTTTATATCCTATCAGACCAGCAACTATAACCCAAACAGCTACCCATGAAAACGTGGTTTTACGCATAAGAACCCCTTTTTATTAATAAAATTTTATACAAATTATTTCTCGTTAAAAACACCTAAACCTCCAAAATCTGGTGCCGAGGAGGGGACTCGAACCCCTACAGGATTTCTCCCACAGCCCCCTTAAAGCTGCGTGTCTACCAATTTCACCACCTCGGCTACTCAAAAAAATGTAAAAAAATGTGAAAAACAACTTACAACTCAAAATGTACCATAGTTAAAGGAAATGATCAACTAAGATAATACATTTTTATAACTCTCCAGCAAGTTTTAGGACAGCATATCGAGAGAAACGGCCTTTTTCAGCATATTAAAAAAAGGAGAATAATTTAATAAAAACCCCTAACTTGGACAAAAACACACAAAAAGCTTTACTCACACACCAAACATTGTTAAGATCATGTGTCTTTATATACAATAGGAGGATATAGGATGAAAAAAACAATAATAATTACACATTTTCTATTTGTTTTTTCAAATAATCACGGTATAGCCAATACCGAACAACTTGAAGGTAAAAAAAAGAAAATAAAACAATCAACCTCAAAATCTTGTAATAAATTGCACAAAAAACATACTTTTTCTATTAAAGAGGCAGAACGACCGAGCATATCCCACCAATTTTGGTCCAACCAGCTTGACAATATCAAAAAACATATTGTCCTTGGTTTTGGCGCCCATTGGCAATATAAGATTATTTCTCTGGGACAATCCGTATTCCATGGACACGATAAAAGAATAACTCCAATCATTTATAACCTATAAAAAAATATACTAGCTTCTAAGTAAAACATTACTCTATACATAGAAGGATAAAAAATGGAAAAAAGAATCTTTCTTATTATAATGATACTTTTAATACAATCGGATATATACTGCATGCAACCTGGTCCAGATTACACGAAAAAAAGAGAAGAAAAAGATATATATGTCGAGAAAAAAAGACCTGAATTTTCACCTCTTCAATCCTTAAAAGAACAAAACTTATTATTAGAAGACGCCAAATTAATTGAGGCCTTATTGCAACGTGCAGAGCTAGAAAGGAACCCTCCCCACCTCTTATTAAAAAAAGCACTAAAACTCGGCAAAATTGAATATGTAAAAGAAGTTATAAAAAAACACCCTATCGATGCAAAAAAAACATACTGCAACAACAAAACAACTATGCATATTGCTTGTGAAAGTAAGCACATAAATAAAAAAACTCTTTCCTTTCTTATAAAAAATGGCGGAAGAAATAGCACTACGACCCAAGACAAACAATATAAAACTCCTTTAGAATGTCTTATTTATAATCCGAACGCCTCCTTTGAGCTAGCAAGATATCTGCATTTTGTAGGAGAGAAAGATCAACTTAGACACAGAATAAATCTTCGTTGGGAACAAATTACTGATCCAGACAAAAAAATATACTTCAAAAAATATTATAAGTTGCGCCTTTGCTTTAATCCTGGAAAGTATGTTGGAGGCCTTATCTGCCCAGGTCATGAAATAAAAGACCCCGAGTTTTATGGCAATAGTGTACGATATCTCCTTAGTCATTTAATTGCACAAATACTTTATGGCACAAATATTCTCTCTATAGAAAAATCAGCCTTTTATCAACTATATGAATACACAAAACAATCCCACTACAAAAAAAAGATCGAAAAGATAATTGCAAATACATTCAACATAGATCCAAGCATAGTAAGCGTTACTAAAGAATTTAAACAATTAATCTGCGATATCTGTCAACAGGTAAAACCAGAAGGACTACTTGTTGGTGCTGACAAGGTAGCAAACAAATTTGAAGAAGAAAAACAAAAAGAATATGAGAAAGCAGGTGTCTTTTTCGAAAAACATATGCAAACAGATATAGGTTTACCCGCAAACTATATTTTGCATAAAATAATACTCGGCATTGAACAAAAAAACCCTATGATATATAAATATGATATAGAAAATCTTATACGAAGACTCATCACAAATATTTTATTTACAACAAAACAAAATAAATCAATATACCAATCAATATTTTATGCATTATATATCCAAACAAAAGAAAAAGAATATAAGAATCACAGAGGTAATATTGAATACGCAATCGCATCAACACTTAACATTTATTTTAAATTTATAGACTTTAGACAAGACTTTAAAACGCTTGTTTGTAATATCTTACATAAACTATACCCTGCAGGCCCATTTATAGGAGCAAAAATTGCCCTTGAGGCACTCCAAGGGCTCTCCCAAAAAGATAAAATCAACCACGCCGGTGCATATATACTTACAAGCAAGGATTCATATAAAATTTTTCTTAAAAATAAAAAAATCATTGCGCTAGCTAAAATTCTCTTATAAAGCAGTAATAAGGGGTTATCCCTTTTTTAAGAATTATCATATCACTCGCCCACGGCAAAAATTGACTATTTGCAAAAAGCAGAGTGTCCTAAGCAATGGAGTTTATATTAATTTTTTAATTATATGGGGTTATATTATGAATAAAAAAATAGCAATTCTATTATGTACAGCAACAATCGGAACATCAACTATTTCACAAGCAATGTACAACACAATTTACAACAAAGTAGATACTCTACTTGATTATGTATCTAATTACATTACCAAAAGCTACAATGAACACATGTATCCAGGCAAGGTTCTTGAAGAAGCAATACAAAAAAGAGACTTAACAAACGCGAACTCGATCTAAGCAATAGTCTTTTAATCTTTTTAAAAACAGTAAAAAGGCGGCTTCTAGCCGTCGTCTCTGAGCTTGACGAAGAGTATATTTCCTTATGAAAAATTTTGAAAATTTTACTGTTTTTGCAAAAAAATGTTTAATTTTTTTTTCTGAGTTAAATATAATTTTTATTAAAAAAACGCGAACTCGATCTAAGAACTTTAATCTATAAGGCCATTGCGACACACTTTTAAAGATGGTTTCTTTTTTCTAAACGCGTAAGAAATTAAACCTGAAAACAAATTAGAAAAAAAGTTTGCAGAACTTCTATGTCTAGTATGATCGATTAGCAATATTCTTTTTAAAATATTTATAACGGACTCCACAATACCTCTTTTTCTAAGAAGGATTTTATCTTCCATCTCCATAAGTTTATTTTTCATATTTTTCTTTATTTTTGTTACAACCTTTATTCCTTTATTCCAAAGTTTCTCAAATAATTTTTTCCCCAAGTATCCTTTATCACCAAATAATTTACCCTTAACTTTTTTTGTTAATTTTTTTATTACTTCGGCATTACTATCATGAATATTGCCTTGTATGATACAAAAACTGATTATTTCCCCTTTATGATTTATTATCATGTGAACCTTGAATCCAAAAAACCATCCCATACTCGTTTTTCCTTTCTTTGCAATGTTTTTAAATGTTTTATTTGAAGAGCTACGCTTTTTGTGGCAAACAGATAAAGGAAAGCTGTCAACAAATGATACGCCCGTGCATTTCCCCGAATTTAACAATTTTGCAAATAACGCAAGAGGTAAAGAAATTTTCTTTTTTAACTCGAGAAATCTATTGTAACTTACAAGATTTTTAAAACATTTTTTCAAATCATTTTTAACATATTTCAAATAATAAGCTTTGAATGTATTGTATCCCGAATAATGGTAGTAGATAGATATTGTCATAATCTCACTAAGTGAAAGATTGTGAGACCTTTTTCTTTTATTTTTACCATCCGTTAAAAAGTTTTTTTCTGTTTCAGATTCAAATACTTTGCAAAAATTATCGGTATGATAGAATATTTCTGTGATCACAACTTTTCCCTTTTTTGATTGTTAGTGCTTCAAACTAGGTTCCGTTGAGTTTTCATTTTAACCATAAAATTGCTCCTACAAAAGACAAAAATGCCACAAAACTTTCCACGGACTTGTCAAAGCGAGAAAAAACTCGC
>Ga0180433_10002382_pt1 | contig 29091 bp, 14 predicted proteins | sample SS_ome_8_FD_132980 | JGI IMG/M metagenome (GOLD analysis project Ga0180433, IMG submission 132980) | Hypersaline lake sediment archaeal communities from the Salton Sea, California, USA - SS_1_D_1 metaG | ecosystem: Environmental > Aquatic > Non-marine Saline and Alkaline > Hypersaline >... | reverse complement strand
TGGATACCCCCACCCGTACGCCACCGGCTTCGTCCCAGCCCAGAGAATTCCAGCTCTTCCTGCGTAATTATCCTAATCCGTTCAATGCCGGCACGCAGATCGCTTTCTCTATTCCTGAAACAGACCGCGTGGCGCTGCGTATATATAACGTCCAGGGCCAACTCGTTCGCACTCTGTTTGACGAGACCGCAACGCAGGGCCATCACCGAATCCAATGGGACGGCCGTGACGATCTCGGCGCCATTGTCTCATCCGGCGTCTACTTCTGCCGCCTGGAGCACAACGGTACATTTCAAGCCACGAAAATGCTGCTATTGAAATAGCCCCTCAGAGGAACTTCATCCCAAGCGAGGTGATCAGGATGAAACCCCTCAAACGATTGGGCTTCGATATCGCCTATTTGGCCGTACTCACCAGGGAGCGGGTCAAACCCCTGAGCCGCTGGGAGGGCCGTTTTTCCCGCCGGCAGGTCAGGGCCTTGCGGCATCTGGGCCTGAGGACGGACACGGTCGAGAGACCCCTGCTCAACGGCGGCACAACCAACGAACTGATCTTCAGCTCCTCCTCCCGCTACCTGGATCTCTACCGCCGTAAATACCATCGCCGGCCGATCGCAAAAGACCGACAAACGGTGACCACCGAGGGCTTTCTGTTCGGCTATCCGGCCTGCTGTGTGCACAACTTCGCCGAGAACGGCTATGCCCGCAATGAGTTCCAGGGCCGCGGCCAGGAGATTTTGTTTCACTGGGCTTGCCCGGGGTGCCGGGCGACTCCGGAGCTGCTGCCCCATTACCGGGATGTCCACCGGCGGTGCCGGGAAGCTTTAGCCTCTCAAGGGCCATCGCCCGCGCAGCTGCTGAGAGCCTCCCTGCCGGCGGCGGCGCTGTCCCTGCTGTTCGCCCTGGCTCCGTCCCGGGCCGGGGCCGGCGACGCTCACTGGCTGCCCCTGGGCGAGGGCGACAGCGACGGCGACTATCTGGCCTACAACGAGGAGATCCTGCTGGGCACACAGTGCGCCGTTCCCGCCGGGGACCCTTCCGGGCCCCAGGAGGCGGTGAAGTACGCCAACCTGATCACAGCGCTGCCCGGGACACCATCAGAGACCTCGTGCTATGCCGATTCGGCCCTGGTCTACGGCATCGAGACCTGCCAGATCTGCTCCGAGACTCTCAATATGGGCTTTGTGACCATTCATAATCCGCTGCGCGCTCTGTCCATCGATATTCCATTCATCGCCCTGCATTATATGCAGCACGGCAGCTTTTCCTACGACGGATCCGTGCATAACGGCCGGGTCGATGTCGAGCTGCTCAAAAAGGTGCTGGCCCCCCTGGACAGTGATCACCACAGTGTGCCCACTGCCGACGACAGCGATGGGGACGGGCTGAGGGACGAATACGAGCCCCGGTTTGACTCCCTGGTGGGGGATGCGGACAGCAACAACAACGGCCTGGACGACGGGTCCGAGGCGGCCGAGGGCCTGATCGAGAAGCTCTCCCGGGCGCCCGTGATCGGCCCGGGAGAGAAGATACCCCGGGACACGCCCTACGTCCAGTATCAGCAGATGTGGGGAGTGGAGAACTGCGAGGTGTGCGGGATGACCATCAACATGGGCTCGGTCCGGATCGTCAATCCCAGCACCAGAATGGAGATGACCTTCCCCATCGTGGGCCTGCACTACCTGGCCCACGGCCGCTTCGCCTACCGGGCCGGCCCCATCGCCGGAGAGGTCGATGCCGGCCGGCTGAGGGCCCTGTTCAGCGATTTCCGCCGGCGCCATCACGACGATCACATCGGCGATGTCCATGCCGCGGCACTGGCCAACCATCCCAATCCGTTCAACGAAAGCACCGAGATCCGCTTCTCCATCAGCGGGACCGGAGCGACCACGGTGACCATCTACAATATCAACGGCCAGCTGGTGCGCGTCCTGCTGGACGATCACCTGGCCGGCGGAGATCACCTTGTCAGCTGGAACGGGCAGGATGACGGCGTGCGGGCGGTGGCCAGCGGAATCTATTTCTGCTGCCTGGAGCATGGCGGGGAAGTCCTGGCCACCAAGATGATGCTGGTGAAGTGAAGAAAACTGTGTTCGCGATTCGTGTTCAGGGCGCCCTCGGGGCGCCCTTTTCTTTTCGCGGAACCAAAAAGGGGCGGGTCCTGGACCCGCCCCTTGTGGGTTGTCTCTCTCGCGGCGAAGAACTATCTCAGCAGGACCATCTTGCGGGTCTCGGAGAACTCCCCGGCCTGCAAGCGGTAGAAGTACAGCCCCGAGGTGACCGCCCGGCCGCCGCTGTCGGCGCCGTTCCAGATGATCTCATGCGCCCCGGCTGCCTGATGGCGGTCCACCAGGGTGACCACCTCCTGTCCGAGGACGTTGTAGATGGCCAGCCGGGCCGGGCCGGCCTGGGCCAGGGAGTAGCGGATGGCGGTCTGGGGATTGAACGGATTGGGGTAATTCTGATCCAGGGCATAGCTGTAAGGCAGGCCGGCCAGGGGATTCTCATCCTGCGGCGCCGCGGTGGTCACGTCCCCGACATATCCGGTCCGGCCTATGTTGCCCCGATGCATCGGCCACGGCTGGGCCACGGTGCTGGCGGTGGGATAGTTCCACACATGGATGCCCTTCGGTCCGCCCACGGCGATCTCCAGATCGCCGTCGTTGTCCAGGTCGCCGGCCACCGGAGTGGACAACGGCAGCCCGGTGCCCTCCAGGGGCAGGCTGAGCTGCACAAAACCGTAGCGGTCCAGATGGATCAGCTCCGGCCCGTTGGCCAGCAGCATCACCTCCAGGTGTTCATCCCCGTCGATATCCAGCACGATGGGCGATGACATCAGCGTCCGGCCGGTGTCATACGGCCAGCCGCTGACGCAGTAGCCCCATTGATTGATGGCCGTCACCCGGCCGTCCTGGGAGGTGATGATCACATCCAGACTGCCGTTCTCGTCCAGGTCGGCCACGGCCGGCGATCCCTTGATGGCGTGTATCGCCCGGAAGGTGAACAGGATCTCGCCGTCGGAATGGATGGCATACAGTTTCTTGGAATCGCTGCCGACGATGACCTCATGGCCGCCGTCGCCGTCCAGATCGGCCACCACCGGCGCCGACCAGATCCCGCCTCCGGTGTCGAAGGGAAATCCCGGCAGAACCTCGCCGGTCTCCACCGAGATGACCGAAACGGAGCCGTCCGAGGCGCCCACCACCACATCCAGATGGCCGTCGAAGTCGACGTCGGCCAGGGCGGCATCGGCCATGATGGGGCCGCTGAGCACGATCGGAAAGGGATACATTTTCTGGCCCTGCGCCGTGAGCACATGCAGCTCCGAACCGGCGGTTCCCAGAACGATCTCCGGACTGCCGTCGGCGTTGAGGTCAGCGATCGCCGGGGTAGCCAGCACGTCGGCGCCCATGTCCCGCTTGAACAGCAGCGAGCCGTCCTGGCGCACGGCGTAGAGGGTGTCGTTCTTCGAGCCGAAGATGAGCTCCTCCCGGCCATCGCCGTCCAGATCACCCAGAGCCAACGATCCCCAGACAGTGCCGCCCGGCGCCTGAAATGGGAATCCCTCGGCTTCCTGTCCATCCGCCTCCCACAGATGCAGGATGCCGCTATCCTCGATGCCCGCCAGACGGCGCGGCCCGCCGCCGCTCCAGACCATCAGCGGAGAGCTGCGCATGCCCGAGCCGGTCGTCACCGGCCAGCCGTCCAGGGAGACGGTCACCGGCAGGCCGAACTGCATCTCGGTGGAATAGGGAAAAGCGTCCTGGCAGGTCCCGTTGAGATACAGGCTGAACTGCACCGGTTTGATGCCGATCTTCTCGTCCATGGTGATGGTAAAGGGAGTTTCGATATTGGTGGTCGTCTCTCCGTCGGCCACATCCGGAAACGTCACCTGCACCTCGTCCATATCCACCCGGGGGTCCAGCGGCAGCAGCCAGCCGGTGAGATCGGTCAAATCGGCATAGGTCCGTTCGTTCCTCAGGGTGACCGAAAAATTCAGGGTCTCTTCCGGATCGATCAGGCCGTCGGCATTGGACAGGTGGTCGTCGATGGCGGTGGATTCCAGCTTCAGACAGGCCGCCGTAGGCACTTCGGGGAAAAGGGCTACTGAGTACTCCTCGATGCCGGCCTCGTCGCGGCCCATGCGGATGCGGAAATACCCGTTGTCGCCCCAGCCGGGTCCCCAGCTGTTCTTGCAGATCCAGCAGTTCTCGATATCATCCCAGCCGATGATGCAGGTGGCATGCCCGCCGGCCACATAGCCCCAGGTGTGTTCATAGACCCCGCCGGAATAGCTGAAGAAGTCATCGAAGACGGTAAACCCTCCGACCAGAGGGCCTTCCAGGATGGCCAGCTTCATCTGTTCGATAACATCGTTGCTGTAACGGATCCTGCTCCAGGAAGAGACTTTTTTGGCCTGGTCCCGCCAGTCGGAGCAGGACTCCCAACAGTTATCGTCGACGGCCCGATAGGGCGAGCAGGATTCCAGCGGGGCGCCGTGGTTCAGCAGGTAATCGGCGGCATCGTTGTACCACCAGCCATTGTTGCAGGAGCCGCCGCCGCAGGAGAAAATATGCTGTTCGGAGAGGTCCAGATCCTGTCCCGGGCTGTCGGCGAAGATGTTGATCCGGGCCTCGAAACCGGCCATGATGCCGAAGGCCACGCAGCTGCCGCAGCCGCCCTGATTCCGGATGGGTGTGGTCCAGTCGACGCCGTCCACGTCGCGCCAGTCCCAGCGCTCAGGAAGCTCCGGCTTGGGGCCTTTGGGCATCCAATCCGGTCCCTCGGCCGTCTCCAGACGGGAAAGGTCCAGTCCGCAGAGCCGCCGCTGTTCCTCGGCGCTGAGCCGGAAGATGGGATTGTCGGCCGCCGTCCAGCCGGCGTCCTGCTCCGCGATGGCCTGCCGAATGGCCTGTAAATCGTTTTCATCCATGGCCAGGACGGTGCCGGAGAGCAGCGCGGCGCTGATACAGAAAACAACAAAGAACAGCAGCAATCGTCTCATGGTCTCCCTCGTTTTCGGTTGGCTGGTGAATGTTTTCACAATCCTAGAGATTAATTTTACCACAAAGTTGAAGGATTGTCAAGGATTTTCCTGAACATCGCGACACGACCGCCGGCAGCTCTTTTCATAATAACGGCCGGGCGGCCTTCGACGAGACATAGAAAAGGGGCACAGTGACCCGTGCCCCTGCATTTCAGTCTGATACTGGATCCTTATCTGGAGGCCGTCATCCCCGGCCAGGGCGGCCGCAGCCACACAGATCAGCCACAGCGATAAAACGATCGCCTTCGCTCTCATACAAGCACCTCCTGAAGGAATATGAAATGAATGAGATGTTTGGAATTCTACCTGCTATCGTTGCGTTGATGCATTCTGCAATCATAGTATTCTCTAACCATTCTATCATAACTTCTGTTTTATATCAACATAAATCTATGTGCTACAACAAATTAATGAAAATCTTTGTTGTTTTTTCGAAGTTTCAACATCTGACATTTCCCTTGACAATCCCGGCGGGATGCACTAGAATAGCCGATCAACCTTTCTTACTCCATGGTTCGCTCGTTTTCCTTCATCTCCGGGGGCATCCATGGGAAGCCTACAGTTACTGTTTCGATCTGTCATCCTTTTACTCTGCCCTGTCTTGTTAACCAGCAGTCCGCTTAGGGCGGCGGAGACGGATCCCGCAAGCGAAAACTCAAACGACGATACAGTCATCCCGGAGATCGTGGTCACGGCCACCCGAGACCGGCACCCGGCACCATGGTGCAGAAGACCGGGCACGGTCAGGGCTTTCCTTATATCCGGGGATTCACCGGATACCGCAACCTGTTCCTCATCGACGGCTTCCGGCTGAACAACTCCGTCTTCCGGGATGGCCCGAACCAGTACTGGAACACCGTCGACCCCCTCGGCCTGCATCGCATGGAGCTGGTCCGGGGGCCGTTTTCCATGCTCTACGGCAGCGATGCGGTCGGCGGCACGGTCAATGCCATCCCCCGGGGCGGTCAGGATCTTGAGCCGGGAAGCCGCTGGGATCGCCGCATCTACTGCCGGTATGCCAGCGCCGAGAACTCGTCCATCGCTCGGGTCGAGTCCATCGGCCGGCTGATGCCGCCGACCGGACGGGCCGGCCTGCGCTGGGACCTGAACGGCCGGTATTGGATCGAGGGAAGCTGCACAGCAGTGGCCCGGGCCGACCGTCTGTCCACCCGGGACAGGGCCGACGACAGCCCGCATTCCGCCGGGCGGCACGCCGGGCTATACCGTCTTCGACATCCGCGGCGGATGGAACTGGAGTGGAGGTCTGAGATTGTCTCTTGGCGTTGAGAACATCGCCGATGAGGACTACCGCATCCATGGCTCCGGGGTCAACGAACCGGGCCGCAACATCGTCGTGGCCACGGAGTGGACCTTCTGATCTTTTTGATTCCCAGGGCCGGGAGAAAAAAGAATCTTATCGCTGCGAACAACACAGAGGGCACGCCCCCGGGCGTGCCCTTCTCTTTGTCTCCTATTGATGACTTCCGGCGCGGCTCGGCCGCCAGCCCTCGCGCGAGCCTATTTGCTCTTCATCAGCCCCCGGTCGAACTCCCCCAGCACCCCGGAATCCTTCTGTTGTCCGCCGCAGGCCGCCCGGACAAGATAATAATACTGGGTCAGCGGATCGCCGACCACGCCGGGATCATCGTCGGCATATCCATCGCCCGGCTCTGCAACCTCGGCCAGCAGCGTTCCTGCCGTCGGGACCAGCTCGGCCGTCGTGTCACGATACACGTGGCAGGTGCACCCGGCGCTGGTGGCCGGCCAGGACAGGCGGATCTCATCCTCGGCCAGGCCGATACCGGCGACGAACGGCACCGCCGAGGCGGCCATGCGGACGTAGGCCCGGGTCCCGCCGTCGAGGTCCGAGCGGGCGCTGACCAGGACGCTCTCCGGCCCGGCCCCGGCCTCAGGGGGAGTGATCCGGGCCGTGACCGCGGCAGAGTCCCCCGGTAATATGGTCCCGGTCGGCAAGGGCGAGAAGTCCGCCGGCCAGAGGTTCTCCTCGGCCAGGAGGGTGTACCCGGTGGCCAGCGACCCTTCATTGGCCACCGTCAGTTCGAAGGAGACCGGCAGCCCGTTGTAGCCCTCCCCGGACCGGCCGTCCGGACCCAGTCCGATGCCGGAGACCAGCTCCAGGCCGACCAGGGGATCGTCGCCGCGCTCCGGGCCCCAGACCGCCTGCCAGGGATCCTGATCGCCCTTCAGGTATAATTGGAAGAACTCGGTCAGCAGCCGGCGGGTGACGGCCAGCTGCTCGACCCGGGCAAGCGAGCCGGAGTCGCAGAAGATGATGTCGGAGTCCAGAAAGCCGCAGTGGCAGCCCCCCTGGATGAGGGCGAACTGCTTCGGGGGGTTCCCGTTGAGATACTTGTCCCGGGTCGATGTATAGGCCACGATGCCGTCCTCGTCGCCGGCGATCAGGCGCACAGGGATGAACACGTTGGCCATGGCCGCCTCGGCCGAGGGACTGGTCTCGGCCGCCGCCAGGTTGGCCAGGGCCTTGACCCTCTCGTCAACGGTGGCCGCCAGGATGCTGGCCCCGCCGCCCATGGAGTGTCCGGACAGCCCGAACCGGGTCGTGTCCACCTGTTCGTACAGCCACGAGCCGGCGTCAGCATTCTCCTCCGCGAGATAGTCCAGGCAGTACCCCAGATCATGGGCATAATCGGCATGGTTGGGGAACAGGCCGGTGTAGGACGTGGTGGCCATGACCAGGTAGCCCCAGGTGGCCAGGTGCTCCAGGGTGCTCTGATATGTGTTCGGATTGGTGACGAATCCATGGCCGAAGGAGATGCCCGGATAGGGCGCGCCGCTGCCGTCGTAAGGGGCGTTCTGTCCGCCGGAGACGGCCGGGTAGAAGAACAATGAGGTGAAGGTGCCGGCACCGGGGCGGTTGACGGTCACCTCGGTCCAGCCGGCCCCGTATGGGCCGGGCTGGGAGTAGTCGGCCCGGGCGGCTGCGGTCAGAAACAGCGTCTGGCCGGCGGCCGCCAGCAGCAGCCCGAGAGCCAGAAGTGTCAATTTTCGTACCATCTCGTTTTCCCTTTTATTTTCATTTTATCATACCGAGCGGCCCCTGTCAAGCGGGAAAGTGCGACCCTGCCGCGAGGACCCCTTTTTCACTTGACACAACCGGCGCCCGGCATTACCTTGTCCGCGAAAAGAGAACCATCGATCGGACAAAATCGTCTCAGAAAAATCACATCACATCTTCACCATCACCTCGGCACAGCTTCGTGAAGGGAGGAAAGCTGATTCGACTTATCTTTCTGGGCTTTCGTTGACAGCCCGGAGGGTGACACATGCCCATCGAGCTTCACATCAGACCGGAGCATCATCTGGTCATCCTGGTGCATGTCGGTGCAACCCCGGATGATGAGTTCCTGGCCTTCTACAGATCACTCTACGAGAGCGACACCTTTGATTCATCGATGAATCAGCTGGTCGATCTGCGTCAGGCGGACAGTCAATCCAGGAGCCCGGAAGTTCTCCGCCAATTCGCTGGATTTATCAAGTCCACTCTCGAAGATGACGGCGTATACCCTAAAATCGCCGTGGTTGCTCCCAGGGATCTTTCTTTTGGTCTGGCCAGAATGTATCAGGCCTTCGCTGCTTCCGTTCCCTGGGATTTCGCGGTCTTTCGCGCCATGGACGCCGCGCTGGCATGGTTGGGCCTGCCGGAGGATTTGATGGGCTAAGGAAAAGCCCGTCTTTTGTGATGGCCTTTTCCGTGTACGCCAATACCATCTACGTCGACGACAGCAACAACACCGGCATCGAGCCCATACCGGAATATAGCTGTCTGATCGGGGAAAACACCGTCTCGGAAGGAATAGAATTCAAACAGGGCGGCGGATGGAACACCATTGGGGATCTATCTGTGCCGTCTGAGCACCAAGCAGGGCGCCAGAACGAAGAAGATGGTGCTGCTGCAATAGAAAAAGGGGGCGGTCCGAGAACCGCCCCCCGGGGACTCTCACTGACGACTTGGGGATCACTGCTCATCCAAGATGATTCCCTTTTGCCTTCTGATATTCCTCCCACTCCCATCACCTCGACTCCCGCGATCTGTTCTGTCTTATCTCCTCCCGCTCCCTGTAATTCTTCCCCCTGCTCTCCGGATAGCCATAGGCGGTCGGGTATAACAGCTCTCCCCGATTACAGAGCTTGTTGTCCGGCCCCTTGTCCTCCTCCACCGGCCGGGCCAGCTGACGGACGACCGGGTCGTCACGGTCGGCGTAGACCACCCAGGAGACCATTCTGCCAGGGTCGCCGTAGGCTTGAAAACCGGACTGGTCGGACAGCCATTTATAGCCTGTGAGAAAAGGGTGTCCAATGGGCGTCAGCGTCACGGTCGCCTCATCCTCCTTGGCCAGGGCCTTGAAATGCCGGGGCATCTCGACACGCGCTTGCCCTCTGGCATCAAGTCGGACCTTCCCGCGATAGATCAGAAGATGCTCCGGCGACTCGATGCAGTTGTACCGCAGCAGTTTGTTCTCCGGGTCCAGGGGATGGTCGATGACGAAGGAACAGGCGGCCTTATTGATACTCCCGGTGACGTATACATCGCCGCCGAAATAGGCCGCATAACTGGTATCGCTATAGCCGTAGACACCGTATAGCTTGCCGCCTAAATATCCATAGGTGTTGAAACTCGTATTTTTTCCGTACACACCGTAGCCATAATTGTAGAGTCCGTCGGCCTCGCCATACACACCGTAGCCGTAATTAAAATAGGTGCCGGTATTCCTGCCGCAGATGGCCATCGTGGTCGCATTGCTTTCGCCATAAACGCCTGTACCACCGGTGCTTTTTCCGTGAACGCCGATGCTCAAGGTGCTTTGCCCATACACGCCGGTGCTGTCGTTGCTGATACCGATCACGGCTCGCCTCGTCTGGCTCGACGCATAGAGGCCCGCGCCCGCATCACAGACCGCCCGCACCGCGTTGCCGCTGTCGCTGCGGGCCTGAATAGCGTTGTTCTTATGGCTGTAGCCATACACGCCGTTGTTCGACTCTCCCAATATTCCATAATTCCCGCTGCTGGTATATTCTCCATACACTCCAACCGTACTGCTGCCCATGTAGCCAACGGTGCCGTTGCTGCCGTTCTGGCCATATACCCCATAATCGTCACCGCCCAAATAACCGTAGTTTCCCCCTCCATCCTGTTCACCGTACACGGCATATCCACTGCCGGTGGTGACATGCAGTCTGGCGCTATCCGGGCTGGGCGTTCCGATCCCGACGCGGCTATCGCTTCCCCGGACCCACAGCGCATAGTCGGTGCCGGTCGATTCCACTCGAAAATCGACATCGTTGCCGTCAGCGTTGATCACCGCCGCATCCTGAACATCCTCGTCGGCCGTGATCATTCGAACGCCGCCGGCGAACAGGTCGATCTGGTCGGTGGTGAGCCTGATATAAGTGTCCGCATCTCCATTATGATAGAGGTGCTCGCTGAACCCAGCATCGCCGACGACCTCGAGCTTGTAGAGCGGCGTCAGGCTGCCTATTCCGATGTTACCATCATTCCTCACGATGAACTTCGTCACCCCCGCCTGACGAAGACGCAGCAGATCCGCGGTCGAGTCCTCCTCCACATGCAGTTTGGCCAGCGGGCCGGTCGTCCCGATGCCGACATTCCCGGATGGCTGGGAATGGAGGTCATCGCCCGAGATGGTCCAGTCCCCGTCGGACAATGCCGTCGGCGGCTGCCAGGTTCCGGTCCCGGCGGCATCCGTGATCAGCACGTAGCCGTCGGAGGCGCCGGTGGGCATGGTGAACCCCGTCATCTGTGCCGTCCCGTTCACATCCAGCTTCTCCATCGGACTCGACGTCCCCACGCCGACTCTGTGATCGCCACCCCCGACGAACAGGGTCGGGGTGCTGGTGTTGAATCCCACCATCAGCGAGTTCTCGATATTGTTGATCAGGGAATCGGAGACGCTCACCCCCCGGCCCATGGCAATGGTGCAATTGGCCGGCCCGGCCCGAAGCCAGGTTCCCAGGGCGAAGGAAGCGAATCCGCTGGCAGCGCTTTGATACCCCATCACCGTGGAGTAGTCACCGCTGGCGGAGGTCTCCCAGCCCAGGGCGGTAGAATAATCTCCGCCGGCGATGGTGCCGCGCCCGCCGGCCAGGGAACCGTATCCGCCGGCGATCGTCTCCCGCCCCAGGGCCGTGGAGTTCTCGCCCCTGGCCTCCGTATCCTGTCCCAGAGCCGTGGATTTATCCCCGAGCGCCTTGGTATTATATCCCGAGGCCAGGGAGTATCGTCCCACACTGTCGGGCAACCAGTGGGTGCCATCATAATCCCGTCCGGATCTCAGAGCCATCTCCGAGGCGACCCAGAAAAGCCGGCTCCCGCTGCCGGAACCGAAGAGATTCACATCATGGCCGGCACCGTCCTCCCCGATGTGGAACGTTCCCCTGACATCCAACCTGGCCGCCGGGCTTGAGGTTCCCACGCCGACGCTTCCCGGCACGGCGCAATACAGGTGGTCGCCGGAGATAGTCCAGTCGCCGTCGCTGCTGCCTCCGCCTGATCCGGCCACCAGGGCATAGGGCACGCTGGCGATCCTCTGCCGGGGCGCCAGCTCGGGATCGGCTCCCACCTGGATGCCCAGCCAAAGTTCAGGAGTTGTGAACACTGTATCCCCGAAGCCGACGACACTTCCCAGAAGAACTTCAAAGATTCCATCGCTCACCTCAATGGCCGGCTGCGTCTCACTCCAGACGAGATTGAAGCCCGCCGAATCGGTAGAGATGGAAAAGGTCATATCGACGGTCGCATCCAATGCCGCACCATATTCATCGGTCAGCGTGCCCTGGTAGCCGATCAGGCCGGGCACATCTGCCGAGGCCCCCATGGCCGAAAAGACCACCGCCAACAGCATCATGATAACGGTCGCTCTCATCGCCGTACCTCCTGTATGGTTGAAGGGTGAACCGGAAAACGGAGGCTTCAACACCGAATCTTTTTATCGCAAGGTATCGCCGGATGACTAATTCCACTTTATCATACCCGACTTTTTTTGTCAAGACCTATTTTTGCTGCTCGTTTTTCCTGAACACCATTTTGATACCTATGCTCAGGTGGGCTCTCAAAATGCCGGGCGTATCTCCAGGAAACGATTATTCACCGCCATCGCGCTTCTGTGATTTTTGGCATCGTATCTATTATTTCTCATTTCGAGATTTTTTCTTGACAACTACGAACAGATTAACTACCATTGCCTGTAATAAATACAGATCTGTTCGCTTTGCTCTGTTTCTCGACTATTTTCATATGAGATAGACTTTCTCGATTACTTCTACTTTCTGATTCAGACGCTGAAGGAATCCTGCTCTATATTGCCATGAAGGGAGGTGAGAAACATGCCCGTGAAAAAGAAGACCGCGGCCAAGAAAACGGTCAAGAAGAAGACAACAACGAAGAAGGCGACAAAGAAGAAAGCTCCGGCCAAGAAGACAGCCAAGAAGAAAGCTCCGGCCAAGAAGACAGCCAAGAAAAAAGCTCCGGCCAAGAAGACAGCCAAGAAGAAAGCTCCGGCCAAGAAGACAGCCAAGAAGAAAGCTCCAGCCAAGAAGACAGCCAAGAAAAAAGCTCCCGCGAAGAAGACAGCCAAGAAAAAAGCTCCCGCGAAGAAGGTGAAGAAATAGGCCGTTTGCAAAGGCTGGAACGTTTTTCGTAAATTGCATTGCATGCCACGGCAGGCTCGCTACGGGCCTGCCGTATCTTTTTATACGTTCCGCCGCCAAGCAGCATGACACTCCCGAGGAGAAGAAAAAGTACCTGTTCGTCTCGGGCGCCAGCACCAATCGACCGAGTTGAGTTCAATAAGCCGATGCTTCCCGCGGAGCAGCGGATTTTTTTATGACTTCCTCCTTGACAACCCGGGAGAGATATGATACCATTGCTCTGCAGGAAAATGAATTGACCTGCTCTGTAGGCAAAGTGTCCATCGTGCTGTTCGCACGGTCGATGAAGATGTTATCTTCTCACAGGGGGCATTCGATGAAAACACACACAGGATCTCCAGCATCACAGATCAGTGCTTTGCTCTTGATCGGATCGATCCTCTTTGTGATGGCCTTCTCCGTTCTCGCCAATACCATCTACGTGGACGACAGCAACGTCTCCGGTATCGAGGACGGCACGCCGGCCAACCCGTATAATACCATTGAAGAAGGGATGGCTGCGGCGGCGGCGGGTGACACCGTCTCCATCGCCGCCGGCAGCTACCTGTCGCCCGGGGACACGCTGTTCATCAAGCCGGGCCTGGCCCTGATGGGCGAGCACGCCGACAGCACCAACATCAACGGGGACGTTTTCGACACGACCTACAGCGACCTATCTGTCGAGCTTCACAAACTCGCTTTTGACGACTTCGTCTTCTGGCGGCCGACCATCGAGATGGGCGACTTCGATGATCCCACTATCATCCGGGAATGTTCCTGCAACGGCATCATCATCGGTCATGGCGGCGGAACGCTGGGCGACACCCTGGGTCCGATCCCTTATTACCACATCGAGGACAATACCGTCCAGCAGAATATCACCTTTGGCCACAAGGCCGGCGTCGTGGTCGGCGAGAACACCGTCAGAAACAACTCCGCTCATACCATTGAATTGAGCCACGGATTCGTCGAGGTCACCGAGACCCCCCCCATTCCGACATATACCTACCTGATCGAGGGGAACACTCTGGCAGGGGGAATAGAATGCAATCAGGGAGCCGGCTGGAACACCATCATCATCATCCACGACAACGAGGCCGACAGCATCGCGCTGCGATCCGGGTGGTTGCACACGTATGAGATCACGGATAATACATTTCAGAGTGACATCGTCGATAAAAGCGGGGCCTGCTGGACCACCATCTCCGGGAACACCATCCTCAACGGCAGGATCATCGATAAAAGCGGCGGATTCTGGGAAGGCGAGGATGAGTTCATCGAGAACAACACCATCTATTATCAAGCTACCGGAAAGTCAGAGGAGGACGTCGCCATCAAAGCCCTCTCGGCCTCGGTGACGATCCGGAACAATACCATCGAATGCACCGGCAAGTGCTCCGGAATGGAGTTGTCTTCCGGATGGCCGACCAACGCCATCGATAACGAGATCACCCTGGAGCCCGACGAAACGGACAGCACCTATGGTATTAAGACAGCGTCCGGAGCGGGAGTTGTTACGGGGAATACAATCCAGGGAGGCTACTTCGGCTATCACACCGTCAGCGGCTGTACGCTGTTCGCCGACAATCAGATTTCCGGCGCGCATACCGGCTTCTGGGGCCGGGGGGCGGAGGTGGTGCGCGACAACATCATCACCGGCTGCAGCGGGAATGGAATGATCTTGTCCGGTCTACGCGGCCCGATCTGTGGCAACACGGTCACCGATAACGACAGCGCCGGCATCGTGGTGATGCAAAATGTCGACCTGGGCGGCGGACCGGACGATTGCGTGGGAGGGAACATCATCCGGAACAACGGTTACTGCGACCTTGTCGTGGACTGGGTTCCGGACGAGGAGGAGACGCTGTTCGTTCAGCACAACGTCTGGGATCATGAGACCGCCGACGACATCCTGGCCACCGACATCTGCAACGACGGCGGCAGCGAGTTGGTGATCATCGATTTCTCCGACTTCGTCGTCCCGCCCGAGTCGCCCGCCCTGCTCTCTCCAGCCGACGGCATCACTGATGCCGGCCTGAGCCCGCAGCTCAGCTGGCACGCGTCCGAGGGGGCCGAAGAGTACTGGCTGCAGGTCTCAGAAGACAGCACCTTCGCCGCCAAGGCAGCCGACACCAGCGGGCTGGCCGATACCACCTTCACCCTCAGCGGCCTGTTGCCCGATACCGAGTACTTCTGGCATGTCGGTGCCGGCAACCTGGCCGGGTACGGCGACTGGAGCTTGACCTGGCGTTTCGTGGGCCAGATCACGGTCGGCCTGTCGGTGGCGCCCGATTCTCTGGGTTTTGGTGAGGTCCCGGTGGGCGGGGACACATCACTGGCTCTGCGCATCAGGAGCACCGGCACCAACGATCTTCAGGTCAGCGACATCAACGCGTCAGATCCCGTCTTCACACTATCGGACACGGCCTTCTCCCTGGCGCCGGCCGAGAGCATCGATGTCCAGGTGACCTTCACGCCGGACACCACCCGGGAGTATTCCGGGACCCTGACCATCCTGCACAACGCCGCCGGGGGGCAGACCGTCGTCCCGGTCACCGGGGCCGGTGAGCAGAGCAGGCCGGTGGTCCTATCCATGGTCCTCAGCGATCCTTCGCCCACGGGCCCCGGGCCGGTCGACTTCACCTTCACGTTCGATCGCGCGATGGATATCTCGGTACAGCCGGTGGTGACCTACAGCCTGTCCAGCCCGTATGAAGACCATCTGATCTCCGCCGCGCCCGGATGGGCAGCCGACTCGCTTTCCTGGACCGGGGCCGATACCATCTCGGCCGGCGCCCTGGCCGCCGCCAAGGGGGATGGGCTCAACACTGTGAAGATCCAGGGGGCCCAGGATCCTGCCGGCCGGATGATGGATCCCGACACCGGCCGGACCTTCTTCATCGACACCACGGCCCCCTTTTCGGTGGCCAGCTCGCCGGAATACGCCAGCGCCCTCAGCTTCACCGTGCGCTGGTCGGGAAGCGATCCCATCCCGGCCTCGGGCATCGCCTCCTACAGCGTCTTCGCCTCCGAGGACGGAGCCCCGGCCACCCAGTGGATCCCAGACACCACCATCACTGCCGCCGTATACGACGGAACCGAGGGCCATTGCTACAGCTTCTACTCGGTGGCCACCGACAGCGCCGGCAACCAGCAGGCGACGCCCGCTGCGCCCCAGTGCAGTACCTTCTTCGACCTGTTTGCGCCGCAGATCACGGCCACCACGATCTGGACCGACACCAGCTTCGGCGGCCCTTTCGAGGTCAGCGCCCAGATCGATGATTCGGTCGGCGTCGGCCTGGCCCTGCTGTGGTACCGGACCATAGCCGAGACGCTGTGGCAGGCCGACACCATGACGGCCGACAAAGATCTTTATGCCGGCGCCATCCCGGAGCAGACCGGGCCCAACACCGTGGTGATGTACTATGTCCACGCCGAGGATGTGGCCGAGCCGGCCAACGTGCACACCGATCCCCCCGGCGGCCCGGCCGGGTTCTACTCCTTCACCGCCTTTGTAACCGGTGTCGAGGAATCTCCGTCCGGGGTGCGGCCCGGCGAGTTCGTCCTCCACCAGAATGTGCCCAATCCGTTCAACGCCGGTACCCGGATCAGCTATATGCTGCCCGAGGCGGGTGAGGTTCGCTTGGAGATCTTCAATATCCTCGGTCAGAGTGTGGCCGTGCTGGTGAATCAACCTCAGCCGGCCGGCCATCACACCCTCCGTTGGGATGGCAGAGACGACAGCGGCCAGGTGTTGGCTTCTGGAGTGTACCTCTGCCGTCTGCAGACAGCGAACCAGAAGCTCACTCGCAAGATGGTGTTTCTACGATAAGGAAGACGAGAGGTCTGCAAACGTGAGGCCCAGAGGTCGTTCTCTCCTGCCGGCGCTGCTGGTTTGCTTGGCGACAACAGCAGCGGCGGCCTGGAACAATCCCTACCCCGCACCGCTCTCCTGGAGCGTCTACGAATATCACATTCTCAGGGAACAGGCCAGCGTGGAGGATAACTACATCCCCGAGTCCGTGCTGATGGCGAACATCGACTGGGTGGAAGAGAACCTCAAAGATCTCGGCTACGACCTGATCTGCATGGACGGCTGGGGGGACGTATCGCAGGTCAACGCGAACGGCTACCGAACCTCTCATTCCAGCCACTGGACACACGACTATGCCTGGTGGGCCGGCGAACTGCAGAGCCGAGGCATGAACCTGGGCATGTACGACAATCCCCTGTGGATCCACATGAACGCCGTGGACGCCGGCGCCACGATCGTGGGCACCGGCATCCCGGTCGGCAGCCTCGTCGACGAGGAAGAAAATTCTTTGTGGTTCACCTGGGTGCAGGTCGACCGCCCGGGGGCGGAGGAATACGTCAAGGGCTGTGTCCAGCACTGGGCGGACATGGGCATCCGGTACCTGCGGGTGGACTTTCTCTCCTGGTTCGAGACCGGCTATGACCGTAATCTTGGAACGGTCGGTCCGGCGAGGCCGAAGGAACACTACCAGACGGCGCTCCGGTGGATGCGGGAGGCCTGCGACGCCAACGGCATGTATCTCAGCCTGGTCATGGCGAACATGCTCGATGAGGCGGATGTGGAGCGTCCTTATGGTCACATGACACGGATCAACGAGGATTGCGGTTCCGGAACGTGGTGGCGATTCAGCGACAACGACCGGGGGCATCGCCGCGCCGAGTGGTCGCAATACGCCAGCGCCTGCGACGGATACACCTACTGGTCGCACATTGCCGGCCGGGACTCGATCGACCTGGATGGCGACTTCATCCGTATCAACACTTTCGAGACGAATACCGAGAAGAGAACCGTCATCTCGATGCATCTGATGGCCGGCGGACCGATCTCCATCGCCGATCAGTACGACACCATCGGCGACGACCTGTGGCTCTACCAGAACGAGGAGATGCTCGCCCTGAACCGGGACGGATTCACCGGCAGACCGCTGACCAACGACCCCGCGGACGAGGCCAGCCAGATCTGGACGGGTCAGATGACGAACGGCGACTGGATCGTCGGGCTGTTCAACCGGGAGACCGAAACCCGCACGCGTAGTGTGGATTTCAACGTCCTGGGTGTGGCCGGGGACACCGTTGTCCGGGATCTGTGGCAGCATGCGGACCTGGGGTCCATGTCCTCTCTTTCCGAGGAGGTCCCGCCGCACGGCTGCCTGATCCTGAAAGTAACGGAGCAGCCATGCTCATGTGCGGAGCAGAGCATCATCTTCGATCCCATCGAGGACCGGGTATACGGGGATCCCGACTTCATGCCGACGGCCACGGCCAGTTCCGGTCTCCCGATCAAATTCGAGGTGGCCCTGGGGCCGGCGACCGTAGAGGATGGGATGATTCACCTCACCGGACCGAACGGGACGGTCTTCGTGACGGCTTCGCAACCCGGCAACGGGAGCTTCTGTGCGGCATTCCCACGGGTGCAGTCCTTCACGGTGACCGGAGGACATCAGGTAGCCATGTACGTCGCCGGCACCTTTACCGGGTGGAGTCCCAATATCGAGATGATACTGGTGGACGACATCTGGGCCGCCGAGGATGTGGAAATCGCGGCCGGCTATCAGGAGATGAAGTTCGCCAACACGAACGACTGGAGCGGCGACGACTGGGGCAACGCCGCCGGGCTCTCGGGCATCGCCCAACTGGCTACGGGCGGCGGACCGAACATTTCGTTCACCATTCCCCAGACGGGTTTCTACGACATTCGATTCGACGACATCAGCCTGGCCTATGCGATCGAGGCAAGCGAAACGGGAATCCACAGTGACGTTCCGTATGGCCGACCGGAACGGGCCGGGCTTAGGCAGAACATACCCAATCCCTTCAACGCCGGCACGCTGATCCGATACGAGCTGCCCGAAGCCGGTCAGGCCCGGCTGGAGATCTATAATATCCTCGGCCAGCGGGTGGCCGTGCTAACTGACGGGATACAGGCGGCGGGCACTCATGCCGTCCGCTGGGATGGCCGGGGCGATGACGGTCGAATTCTGTCATCGGGGATCTATCTGTGCCGGTTGATCACGGGGGAGGGTGTGAGGACGAGGAAGATGGTGCTGCTGCGGTAGAAAAATTTGGTGGCGTCTCAGTTTTCTGTTGGTATTTTTAGGTTTTGACTATAGCGGATCCGGTTGATATTGGCGGTGTCCACACCGGCTAATTGGATCGGGCTTTTGCCGTTTTTGTGTCTATTGTTCTTCCGGCAGTCAGTAAATCGATGCGTTCATCCAGGCGGCTGATCACCCCTTCGATGATGCTGTTGGTTCGTGGCATGCTGGCATAGTGGTGATGAGTCACCAGGTGAGGAAACTGTTTTTTGATGTGTCTGATGATGCCTGAAAAACCCGCCTGGTGGAATCCTGAGTCAACCAAGATCGCTTCTAACTGTCGTTGTGCTCCGGTGAGGCTGTGGGCATACAAGAGGCGATGCACAGCGCTCAGCAGACGCTTGTTCTGCCGCCAGTGGCCCCGTTTTTGAATGAACCGATAGCGTAACAGATGGCTCAGATCTTTCTCAAAATGACGCACACAGAGCTGTCGAGGACACTGAGGATAGACGGTCCGGATACCTTGAATAAGAGCTGGAAAGCCATCGGAGACAACGCCTGGAGGTGTATAGCCCAGGATGTGTTGAATGTCCCCTATAAAGCGTGTCCAACTGGCTCCATCCTCACGGTTGACCAACCGAGCATAAAGGATAACCTGGCTGTGACTGTCAACGCCTAACAGCAAGAGCTTTTTCCCGCTGCCCACATCGATGGCGTCACCATCGACGATCAGATAACCCGACCAGCGGGGCTTCAACTCGGCATTGACTTGCTCCGGCCCCTTACAGTTATCTGAAACCCTTTTACCAACAGTGAACTGAGACGCCACCGAAGATTCAAAATGGCATAATTATTCATCGGGTAAAAAGGGTGATGTTATAGTACCTGACAGGCTAATTGTCAGAATGTTTACGTTGATATTTCAACCGCAACACAGGCCATCAAAAAGTCAACTATCAAGTTCATTCATTTGATGGCGTTTAAATAAGCGATACACAAAGGTCAAAACATATCCTGCTTCACCACACTCAACACCCCAGCCACCAAGATCCCCCACAAAAGAAACCATACCCATGCCCGACCAGATCATCTCCTACGCCTTTCTGACGTTGGAAATCACCTGCGGAGTGGCCATCGTCCTGCGCTTCCGCGGGTCCCTGGGCGCCCTCCTGGGCGGGATCGGGAGCTGACTGATCCTGCCGGCCATCGGGCTGATTCTGAGACCGATCATCGTGGTGGGCAGCATCATCGCATCACTGGCCCACAAAACCCTTGCCCCCCGCCCTCTCATCCTCTATTTTCATCTAGCGCGCCGCGAATGTCTCGCGAAAGCCCCGAAAACCAACCCGGGAGATCACCGCCGTGAACCGCCTCATTTTCCGCACAGCCGTCCTCATCCTTATCATCGCCGCCGCAGCCGCCGTCCTGACCGCCACCGCCTCGGCCGACCGGCTGCTCATCCCCATGGACCTCTCCCAGTCCGATCATCTGAAGGCCTACGGAGTGGCCTACTGGTTCCTGGAGCACGGCTATAACGTCGAATGGCTGCTCAACTTCCGCGGCGGGTCCTTCCTCACCGACGCCACCGAGGAGAACGCCGCCGTGTGCCGTCTGCGAGGAGTCTCTTACGGGGTCATCGGCGGGTCGCAGACGGCCGCCATCTATCAGCAGATCGAGGAGAGCAACATGGACGTGATCCTGCTGGAGAAGGCCCCCTCGATCGCCATCTACACCCCGCCCAGCTCCGAGCCCTGGGACGACGCCGTCACCCTGGCCCTGACCTATGCCGAGATCCCCTACACCACCCTGTGGGACGAGGAGGTTCTGCGCGGCGACCTGGAGGAGTATGACTGGCTGCACCTGCACCACGAGGACTTCACCGGCCAGTTCGGCAAGTTCATCTCCTTCCAGAACCAGGACTGGTACCGCCGGCAGAAGATCGAGTCGGAGGCCATGGCCCGCAAGCTGGGCTTCGCCAAGGTGCCCGAGGAGAAGAAGGCCGTGGTCCGGATGATTAAGGACTATGTCATCCGGGGCGGCTTCCTGTTCGCCATGTGCTGCGCCCCCAACACCATGGACATCGCCCTGGCCGCCGAGGGGGTCGATGTGGTCCCAACCGAGTACGACGGCGATCCGGTGGATGCCGACTGCCAGTCGCGGCTGGATTTCTCCAGGACCTTCGCCTTCGAGAACTTCCGCCTGGAGACCAATCCCTACTTCAGCCCCTTCGCCAACATCGACGTCAACCGGGTGAACACCCCTCAGCGGCTCAAGGCCCTGGACTTCACCCTGTTCGACTTCTCGGCCAAGTACGACCCGGTGCCCACCATGCTGGTCCAGGACCACGTGGCCTACGTCAAGGGCTTCTACGGCCTGGCCACCTCCTTCAATACCGAGGTGATCAAGAAGTCGGTCATCATCCTGGGCGAGGTACCCAACAAGGGGCGAGCCAAGTACATCCACGGCAATCTGGGCAAAGGCACCTTTACCTTCCTGGGCGGCCACGATCCGGAGGACTTCGAGCACGCCATCGGCGATCCCCCGACGCAGCTTTCTCTGCATAAGAACTCGCCGGGATACCGGCTGATCCTCAACAACATCCTCTTTCCGGCGGCGCGGAAGAAGGAGAGAAAGACTTAGCCCGGCAGCGATCGTTGGTCTCAGCGCCGGAAAAAACAACGCCTTCCTTTTCAGCAGCTTCTGCCCACCACTGATCAATTGTTGAACAGTTCGGCAAGCCCCCCGAAAGACCACTCCGCACACCCCCAAAGCTGAACCCCTATCTCTCTGCGAAACAACATCTTGCAGCACACCGGAAAACCTCCATAAAACCGAGCAATCGGCACGGGTTTTGCCCCCCTTCATTCAAGAAAGAAGGAGGGAAGGGGTGAACTCTGTCATGCTGCTGCGTGTGTCCGTCGGACGAATCATCGAATGGCTGATCCTGACCATGCTGCTGATCACCCTGTGGCCGCTGTGCAGCCGCGGGGAGGACGGCCAGCTGACCGCCTTCCACGGCGGTCGGTATCGCTCCGAGCTGTTCCTGTCCAACGGCCTGCTGGCCGGGATGGGCTCGCGGACGGCCTCGCTGGGCGGGACCTGCACCGGCCTGGAGTACGGCGCCGAGGACCTCTACTGGAATCCCGGCCGGCTGGGCCTGCTGGAAAGGCCCCAGGCCATGCTCGACCTGACCCCCCCACTGATCAGCCTGGATGCCCAGAGCTTCGTGGACATCAACGATCTGGCCCGGGAGGCTGTGGACGATCTGGCCGCGGAGAAGGGCAGCCCCGACCTGGTTCTGGATCCCTCCGATTATCCCGACGTATCGGCCCGGCTGGGCCAGCGCAGTCTGGTTCCCAATGGCATTCTGGCCGTCCCGGTCTCCGATTGGAGTTTCGGCATCGGCCTGCATCAGGCCCTCAGCCTGGAGTTGGAGGCGGTCGGCACCGAGCTGCAGGCCAAGGTCTACGGCGAGGACGAAGACGATCCGGAAAATGACGTCGATCTGACCGTCGGCGCCGATCTGTCGCTGATCAGCCGGGTCCAGGTCAGCGCACTGGGATTCGGTCTGGCCCGAACGATCCGGCCCGGTTGGAGCGTCGGTCTGATGGTCAACCGCTACTTCGGCTCCAGCGCGGCCGACGGACGCATCCAGGTGGAGGGCATCATCCTGCGGGCCGGACGGGAGACGGCGTTCAACGACCCGTCCGATCCCTGGCCCAATGACCTCTATCAGGAGATGTCCGGCAGCTACCAGGGCACCGGCTGGGGCCTGAAGATGGGTGCATCCTGCCGGTTGCGCCCCAATCTCAGTCTGGACGCCACCCTCTCACTGCCCTCCCGGATCACCCTGCAGGGCGAGATGGACATCGTCCAGCACACCGTCCCCGGCCTGGATCTGTCCGACGACGATCCCCTGGACGCCGACCAGGTCGATCTGGACGAGCCCACCCGGACCGAGACGGTCGACAATCCCACCGCCGACCGGGTGAACGTGGACCTGCCCGGAGCTTTATGCCTGGGGGCCGCCTGGCGCTACCGGTTCGCCACCGCCCTGCTGCAATATGCCCGCTATTTCGGAGAGTACGCCTGCCGCTACGACATCGCCCAGGCCGACCTGCCGGTGGCCTACAGCGCCGGTCTGCGGCCCGGTCATGTTCTGACGGTAGGCCTGGAGGCCGGTCCGGCTCGCCTGGCCGGCGGCATGATCCTGGGCAAGGCCTTCTACGAGCGCGATCCTGAGAATGAGGAAGCCGACGGCGAGGCGCCCGAAGAAGAGTCCCTGATCGTTCCAACCTTCTCTCTTGGCACAGGTTTCGCTTTAGGTAGAGGGTATCGCCTGGATCTCCTGCTGATCTCGGTCCCCGCCGGGGTCATGCGGGCGACCACCACCTGGAACTTCTAGCCGATCATCTGCGATCATCACGGGGAGCGCTGGCTGTGAGGGAGCCCCGCCGACATCGCCCGATCATACACAGGAAGATCACCTTCCGACGGTTGCTGATGGCCGCCTTTGTGGTCACGGCCACCATCCTGGCGGTCTGTCCTGAGACCCCGGCCGGGGCCGGAATGACCATCACCGAGCGGCCCATGGGCCTGGTCTCCGGCGCCGACACCGTCGAGATCCGCTGGGCCGAGCCCTATCGGGCCTCTCTGCGTCATGCGGTCCGCTCCGGAGGGGGCGATCCCGCCAATTACCCCTTCACCATCACCGACCTGATCATCGACCAGCCCGGCCATCTGGCTTTCCTCCCCGGCGAGCAGCTCTCGCCGGGTGTTCACTACTGTCTGCTGTCCGGCAGTGCCGGCACCTCCAGCGAGTTTCTCCTCCTGGTGGAGAGCCCCTCCGCTCCGGCGGCCATCAGCCCGCGGACCTCCCAGGGGGGAACCGGCATCGGGACGGTCGATCCGGTCTTCCGCTGGCACGCCGTCCCCGGGGTGCCTTATTATCATCTCCTGCTCTCCGACCAGCCCTTTCGCATCCAGGAGAATGAAGACGGGGAGCTGTGCGTCACCGGCGCCAACATCATCTGGCAGGCCATCACCGCCGGGACCTCCCTGCCCTACGGCACCCCGGACCCGTCCGGCACGCTGCCCCCCGCACAGATCCCTCCCCTGGTCTCGGGCTTGCGCTATAACTGGCTGGTGCTGAATAACTACGGCAATCACCCGGCGCTCAGCTCGGCGGTCACCGCCGGGCCGACCGGTTTCCACGTCGATGTCCAGCCGCCCTTTTCGGCGCCCCAGCTGATCGAGCCATCGTTCGGAGCGGAGATCACCGCCGACCCGATCACCTTCCGCTGGAGCCGGGTGGAGGAGGCCAGCGGCTACCACCTGTATCTCTATGAGATCCTCGAGGAGGACGGCAGCTCGGCGGCCCTGCCGGTCTTCGGCACGGTCACCGGCCGCACCGAATACCGCCTGCCGACCGGCGGGCGGCTGCGGGACGGTGAACACCTGTGGAAGGTGCTGGCTGCCGACGATGCCGGCTACGGCGCCCTCAGCCAGGAAGGCCGCTTCTTCTTCCGGACCGCCTCGGCGACCCTGGCGGTGCGCACCGAGCATGACGGCGGCACTCCGCAGGATCCCGATGATGACGCCTGTCTGCCCCGGGCCGAGGTGACGATCGAGCCGCTGCCCGGTCCGGCGGATTCGAGGGACCTGCTGACCGATGAGAACGGCTACGCCGATATCGAACTGCCCCTGGGGACGTATCGTCTGACCGGTCGCCTGGCCGGTTATCAGGCCGGTGCCGACACGGTCTGTCTGGCCGACAGCGGCCGGACCGTCTCCTGCGCTCTGATCCTCTCGCCGCACCCTTCGACCGTCTATGGATCCACGGTCGACGGGCAGGGAGATCCCCTGCCCCGGGTCGAGGTCGAGGCCGCGGCATCTCTCGGCGGGCGAACCCGTGCGGCTGAATCGGATCTCAACGGGGCCTTCCTCCTGCAGCTGGAGCCGGGGACCTGGACCCTTTCCGCCCGCAAGGCGGGATACGCCTCTCCGGAGGACCGCATTCTGACCCTCCCGGCCGGCCAGCAATACGACCTGGACGATCCCTCCGGAGGCGGACCCCTGAAGCTGACCCCCTGCCGCTATCACCTCTCCGGTCAGGTGACCAATCCCAACGGCCTGCCCGTCTGGCGGGCCGAGGTAACCATCGTCAACGGTTCTCTCCAACATACGGACCAGACCGACGCCCTGGGCCAATACGAGTTCTCCCTCGAGCCCGGAGCCTGGACCGTGAACGCCTCCAAACCCGGTTATGCTCAAGCTGATCCGGCCACGGCGACGATCACGGATGCGGACGCGACCATGAACCTGGTGCTGATACCCAGGGCGTCGCTGGTCTCCGGATGGGTCACCGACGGACAGAACGGTCTGCCGGAGATGACCGTCACCGCCGTCCCTCTGGCCGGCCCGGCCGCATCGGCGACCACCGGTCCGGCCGGCGGATTCTCTCTCAGCCTGCTCCCGGGAACCTACCGGCTGGAGACCGCCGGTGACGGTTTTGTGCCCCCGGAACCGCTCTTCTTCACCCTCGGCCGGGGGGAATTCTTTCACGACGTGGAGCTGTCCATGTCCCCGGCCGAGGCCAGTGTGGCCGGCCGGGTGACCATGGACGGATCCACCGGACTGGAGGGGGCCCGGGTCTCCAACGGAACGATCCATACCCTGACCGAAGCCGGCGGCCGCTATCGGCTGGCTCTGCCGGCCGGCAGCCATCGCCTGCAGGCCTCTCACCCGGGCTTTCTGCCGGCTCAGACCGGACCGATCTCGCTGGCCGCCGGCCAGCATCTCTCCGGCGTCGATCTGACGATCTATGACCACGCCGGCATCCTGGAGGGCCATGTCCTCTGTGACGGACAGCCGGTGGGCTCAGCCCGGGTGGTGATCGAGAGCGCCGGCGGAGCCAAAGGGACGGTCAACGATCAGGTTTTGACCGACCCGGCCGGGAAGTTCATCCACTCCCTGAGCCCCGGCGACTACCTCGTCTCGGTCCTCAAGCCGGGCTTGACTGATCCGATCCAGGGACGACCGGTCGTTGTCAGGTCCGGACAATGGACCAACCTGGATCCCTTTTCCCTGGAGAAGCACCTGGCCCGTATCGGCGGAACGGTGGCCTCCCGGTCCGATCCCCTGGACGGCGCCCGGGTTCGGCTGGAAGCCCTCTGGCCGGACGGTCCCGATTATCTGACCCTCACCGATCCTGACGGACGGTTCGTCCTGGATGTGGCCGCCGGCGGAAGCTACGCTGTCACCGCCAGCCGTCCCGGATATCTGGCCGCCGGCGATACGGCCCAGGCGGCCGGGCCGGGAGACGTCAGCCAGATAGCGCTGCAGCTGGAGCCCTGCCAGGGCCGCATCTCCGGCCGGATCACCGATTCCGAGGGCCGCTCCCTGAGCCAGGCGCTGGTCACGGCCGGCGATTCATCGACCGTCTTTCGGACTCTCAGCGGACCGGATGGCGCCTACCGGCTGTCGGTCCGGGCCGGCCGCTATCAGCTTCGGGTCACCCGGCCGGGGTACGCCGGTCAGACAGCGATGGTTCTCGTCCCGCTGGGCTCGACCGTCCCCGGCCAGGATTTCTCCCTGCAGCCCAATCCCGTCACCATCATCGGCGGGGTCCGGGACGCCTCCTCCGGAACGCCGCTGTCCGGTGTGCTGGTCACGGCCACTGCCGCCGACAGCTCCCGGGGCGGCTCGGCCCGCAGCGACACCCAGGGTCAGTTCGCCATCCCGGATCTGGCGCCGGGCGTCTATCGCATCGCCGCCGGCCCCGCCGGCTATCAGCCCCTTGAGACGACCCAGCGCATCCTGGTCGGCGGCCAATTCGCCCGGGTCGATCTCGATCTGACTCCCTATACTGCCGGCCTGAAGGGCTCGGTGTCCGGCGGCGGCCGGCCCCTGGCCGGGGCCACCGTGATCGCCGCGGCCGCCGGACGCGCCGTGGGCCGGACGTCCAGCGGCTCTTCGGGCGACTTCCTGCTGGCCCATCTGCCGGAGGGCGCCGTGGTCGTGTCCGCCTTCAAAAGCGGATACTCCAGCCCAGCTCCGGACACCGTCCTGCTGGCCTCCGGCCAGACCGATTCGGTCCTCGTGGTGCTGTCCCCGAACCTCGGCCTGATCACCGGCCGGGCCTCGGCGGCCGGCGAAGGAGTGCCCGGCGTTCTGGTTACCGCTCGCGGGCAGGGCGGCGGCTTCGCCTCAGACAGCACCGGACCGGAGGGCCTCTTCCGGCTGGACCGGCTGGCTGCAGACACCTATACGCTCTCCGCCTCGGCCGGCGGATATCTGATCGCGCCGGAGGAGACCTCGGCAGCCGTCGGGGCCGGCGATTCCCTGTCCATCCCCTTCGAGTTGACCCGCTGCGCCCTGTCGGTCTCCGGCCGGGTGATCGATCAGCAGGGCCAGGTCCTGCCGGGCGTCACCGTCCAGGCCGCCGGCCGGGAGGGAATCCGCCGGACCGTGACCGACGGTTCCGGGCAATACCTTCTGGAGAACCTCTCTCCCGGGGCCTGCTGCGCGCTGTCGGCCGTCTTTTACGGTGACGGCTACCTGAGCGATGTCCTGAATCTGGAGCTGGGGGATCAGGATCTTGCCGGGGTGGATCTGGAGGTCCTGGTCACCCAGGGAGTTATCTCCGGGAACACGGGAGTGGAAGGGGCCGCGGTGACGGCGGCCGATCCGGTGCTGGGCGTTCACAAGACGGTCCTGTCCCAGCCGGACGGCTCCTATCAGGTGGACTATCTGCCGGCCGGCAATTACCGGGTGACGGCCCAGAAACGCGGCTGGTCGAGCGCTCCCGAGGCCCGCCAGGTCTCCGGGCTGGGTGCCCGGGAGCACCGCTCGGGGATCGATTTCTCCCTGGCGGCCGGCACCCCGGCGATCAGCGGCCAGGTGGTGGACCAGGACCTGGATCCGGTGCCCGATGCTCCGGTGACGGCCGTCTGCCCCCACCTGACCCGTACCGACACCACCGACACCCAGGGCCGGTACCATTTCGATGTCCTCGATCCCCAGCAGACCTATCAGGTGGGCACCCTGCTGGATGAATGCGATTACGACAATGGTCAGATCTCGGTCGATGTATCCGGCGGTCCGGTCACCGCTCCGCCCCTTGAGGTGATCGCCCATACCGCCTCTATCGCCGGACAAATCAGCGATGATCAGTCCCGGCCCATGGCCGGTGTGTCGGTGAGGCTGTCTCCCGGCATGTCGGTCACCACCAGCGACGCTCAGGGGCAGTTCGTCTTCTCCTGTCTGGAGGCCGGCAGCTACCGGCTGGAGGCCTCTGCCGTCGGGTGGCAGGCTCCGGGGCAGACGGCCGCGGCGCTCAAGGGTCAGACCGTGACCGCTGATCTGTCGCTGCAGCCGGTGCAGGGGGCCGTCTACGGCCAGGCCCGCCGGGAAGGGAACGCGCTGCCCGGCGTGCTGGTGACCCTCTGCTCGCCGGGTATGACCGCCCGGACCGACACCACCGATTTCACCGGCAGCTATGCCTTCGAGGACCTGGACGTTTCCAGGATCTACCAGCTGACGGCCCGTAAGCGGGGCTATGAGACCTGCCTTCACTCCGGGATCGCCCTGCAGACCGGCGAATCCCGCCGTCTGGACCTGGGGCCCGCCCCGGTGGCCAATTCCATCGCCGGTGCCGTCCGCCAGGGTGATGACGGGACACCCGTGCCCGGGGCCCTGGTTTGGGCCGTGGATCTGAATGGGATCACCCGCAGCGACACCTGCGACGGCCTGGGCAATTACTGCCTGTTTGATCTGTCGGCCGGTCCCTGCGCGGTGACCGCCGTCCATGACGATCTGGCCGGGAGATCCCGGTCCCTGGTGATGGCTCCGGGACAGGCCCGGGGGATCGATTTCGCCTTGGACGACCGGGGGGCGATCGCCGGCACCATCTTCTACCGGGGCCAGGGGCGTCCCGGCGCCCTGGTGGCGGCCGTCGACCGCCAGACCGGGGAGCCCTTTCTGTCCACCAGCCGGTCCGGAGGAATTTTCGACATCCCGGGGCTGACGCCGGGAGACTACGACATCTCGGTCTCCATTCGCGGGTTTGAGACGGCTGAAAGCCCCGGGTGTCTGACCATCCTGCCGGGTTCCCGGGAGACCCTCGATATCGAGCTGACCGGCGACGAGTTCACCCTGCTGGGATCGGTCCGGGACATCCACGACCTCCCGGTGGCCGGCGCGGAGGTGATCGCCTCCGTCGACGGGGCGACCGACACCACGGCGACAGATCCGTGCGGCAACTATGCCCTGAACCTGTCTGCCGCATCCC
>Ga0180433_10002381_pt1 | contig 29117 bp, 21 predicted proteins | sample SS_ome_8_FD_132980 | JGI IMG/M metagenome (GOLD analysis project Ga0180433, IMG submission 132980) | Hypersaline lake sediment archaeal communities from the Salton Sea, California, USA - SS_1_D_1 metaG | ecosystem: Environmental > Aquatic > Non-marine Saline and Alkaline > Hypersaline >... | reverse complement strand
TCAGGCAGAAATTGCCTTCCGCTGTACTTCAATATTTTATTCTTTATTCTGTAACCGGTATTCATCATTATTACTTTCCCAAGCTGGGCTGTCTTGTTATTCTCCACCAGTATATTCTTATTAGTTTCCCTTACGATACCTTCGACAACCTCGTTATCAAAGGGGTGAAGATATGTAAAGTGGACCAGATTGACTTTTTTCTCCTTCTGATTCAATATGCTCATAGCTTCCAGTATGGGGCCTTTACAGGAGCCCCAGCTCCACATAGTGATTTCAGCTTCAGGAGGCCCGTAAACCCTGGGCGGAGGAATATCCTCCATCAACTTCTTTATTTTTTTGAACCTCTTATCAACCATATTTTTCCTGTTGTGTGCACTTTCATCAGTATATCCATACTGGTCATGCTCTTCGCTGTTTGCGATAAAAATTCCACCTTCGACACCGGGGACCGTCCTCGGAGATACGCCATCCTCGGTATCAGCGTAACGCCTGTATTCATCATCGATTTTTTTTGTGTCAGACAAAAGCTTGCCTCTGTCTACATTTACTTTTTTTAAATCAAATCTATCATATGAAAAATTACTTTCAGATAAGTATCTGTCCAGCATTATAATAACCGGCAACTGATATTTATCGGCAAGATTAAATGCTTTACCGGTACAATAAAAACATTCTTCAATATCTCCAGGTGCTATTACCACTCTTGGGAATTCTCCATGTGACGCGTGCATTGCAAATATCAAATCTCCCTGCTCCGTCCATGTCGGCATACCGGTAGCCGGTGAAGGTCTTTGAGACAATACGATAACCAGCGGTGTTTCAGTCATTGCGGCACTGCCCAGACTCTCGCTCATTAAAGAAAAACCGCCTCCCGATGTTGCAGTCATAGCTCTAACACCTGCAAAAGATGCCCCTATAACCATATTAACTGCCGCTATCTCATCCTCGGCATCCCTGGCAATAATGTTATAATCTTCCTCTATTGAAGCAAACGACTGTAATATCTGGTAAGTAGGCGATATCGGATAATCTGCATAAAACTTACAACCGGATCTAACCGCTCCCATAAAAACTGCGTCATTGCCCGTTATCAGAACTTTGGCCGCAGGTTTTACGATTTCAAGATCATAGACATTCAGCTTTAATTTTTCCCTCAAATATTTATATCCAAGCTCGGATGACCTGATATTGAGATTCACGACATCCGCTTCCCTATCTCTAAAAAAATCCTTAATCGTATTTTTTAACAATTCCAGATCATAATTTAAAAGAGCAACTGATACCCCGAGTGAAACACAATTAATCATAACTTTAGATGCACCAAGCTCTGAAACGATTTTAGAGAAAGGAACCATAATATAATTAATATCTTTTCTTTTCTTTTTAAAAACACTTATATTAATATTGCATTCATCATAAACAATGTATCCACCGTATACTACTTCATCCTGATGAAGTTTTAATGTTTCCTCATTTAAAGCAATAAGGATATTAATGCTTTTATTTATTGAAAGGATTTCTTCGGAGCTGACCCTTACAGTGTAATTACAATGGCCGCCTTTTATAATAGAAGGATACTCGCTATTATCTATAACAAAATATCCTTTTCTTGCAAAAATCTTTGAAAAAATCAATCCTGCCGTTTTTATTCCGTAACCCGCTTTTCCACCAATTTTCCAGCTGATATTAGAAACTTTCATTTAAAATATTATCCCTTAAAATTAATTCTTACTTATTATAATATTACCCCACTTACTTATTTGCAACATTTACCGCAAGGCAAAAATGGGCTTATTCTCTTTACCGGCTAAACTCCCAATCTCAATCGTATATAAATTAAATGTTACTCCCTTAATATTTTACAAAAAAATTTTTAAACCCCTCTTTCTTAAAACTCCGATTTATTACAAATAGTTCAATTACCGGTTTAACCTTGAGCAAATATTAATCCCTATGGAAAAATAAACGTTTTTTCTGGATAATATGCTTACAGGCCAAACTCATAAATGATCAATAGGAATATGGATAAACTTGCTTTTAAAAAAAGCATCGCTATACTTTTAAAACCACAGGTTATATCATGGGCCCTATATGACCTCGCCAACACTTCATTCGCGGTAATAATAATTACTGTAGTCTTCCCCGTTTATTTTACCGGTATAATAGCATCGCCCGGGATATACCCCCTCAATTTTGGAGACCTTATGTGGGGAATCGCAAGCGGAGTTTCTATGTTGATAACCGCGATTCTTGCACCTGTATTCGGAGCCATTGCAGATACTTCAAGGTCAAAAAATAAGTTTCTAACCATGTTAACCCTGGCCTGTATAATTTCCAGTTTCCTGTTATGTTTTTTAGACAGAGGGATGGTAACACTTGCAGTAATTATATTTATTATATCGAATTTTTTTTACCAGACCTCGATGATGTTTTACAACTCTTTTTTACCCCAACTTTCCACCAGGCAAACAAGCGGCCTCGTATCAGGTTTCGGCTTTTCAGCGGGATACCTGGGTGGGCTGGCAATTTTAATAATTACCCTTAATTTTTTAAAAGGCGGGCTTGTACCATCCAATCTTATAAATATCAGGATGACTTTCGCCCTTACTGGAATATTTTTTCTTATATTCTCACTGCCTTCCTTCTTTATCCTTAAAGACCTGCCTTCTGCAAAGATAGTAAAAGTTCAAACCTCTTATATAACATACGGCTTCAAAAAAATGCTTACGACTTTAAGAAATATAAAAAAACATAAAAATTTAAGCAGATTTTTAATAGCATACTTCCTTTTTAGTAACGCCTTCTCCGTACTTGCCCTGTACGTGGCAATATATGCAAGGGATACCCTTCACTTCGAGCTTTTTGAAATAGCCCTTCTCTTTATGCTGGGCCATATTCCAACAATTATAAGTTCTATATTTTTTGGGTGGCTCACTGACCGTATAGGTCCCAAGTTAACTATTACGATAACCCTTATAATATGGATACTGATAATAATTCTCGTAACTTCTTCTACGCTAAAAATAATTTTTTATATAGGATGGATCCTTGCTGCCATATCAACCGGTTCAACTCTCATAGCAAGCAGGAGTCTTATGGCTTTCCTTATTCCAAGGGACAGTGAAGCTGAATTTTTTGGTTTTTATTCGATAAGCGGAAAAATGTCATCAATCATAGGACCGGTAATATTTGGCCTGTTATCTTTCATCACTAAAAATCAGAGGATAGCGCTGCTCAGTACGCTCCTTTTCCTTATTAGCGGGGGGATAGTGCTTCAATTCGTAAAAGTCACTTCCTACCGGTTAAAAAGCTTTTAAAATTTAAGCAAATATTTTTTTAAAGAGTAAACCTTTTATTCCCGGATAATATAACTACCCGGCTACATCTTTTTGTTTGGATATAACTTCTTTTATGAACTCTATTTCTTTTTCGGTAAGGTCTTTTAGATTCTTATATGTAGATATAACGCTGTTCACTATCTCATTATATTTATCTTTCGTTATATTCCTTACCTTATTCGCCCTCTCTTCAACCTTGCCTATTATCTCTTTTGTTACCTTCTTTATATCACTCCTTAATTCTTCACCTGTTTTAGTTGTCAGAAAAAGTGCAGTTATGGCACCTGCCACAAAACCAAGTGTAAACCCTAAAAAAGCACCTTTAATAACTCCTGAGCCATTGTCATCACTCATAAGTCCTCCCACGGTTAAATGCAAATGAACTAATAATCTATTTATATTATACATATTATAAAGATTATTTTTAATATATTTTAAATAAAAAAATTTTTCTGGTAGTATTAAAAGCCATGCTGAATAGTCTATCCCCCTGATTCAATTTTAAAAAAGGTAAAAAAGAGTTTTTAAAAAACAATAAGCAACCTCAAAAAGGACCGAAAAAATGGAGTTATACCGTTATGACCATAAAGACCTTGAGTACCGGCTCAGACTATTAGCCGAAAGAGGCGGCTTCGAAGAATATGAATTAACCTACGACTCGCCATATCAGACTGGATTAGAATCAAACGACAGAGTCCATGCCCAATTATTTTTGAATAAGGACAGCGCAAATAAAGAAACTCATAATCAAAATGATAATAAAAAGAGTAATCTTCTAATAATGATCCATGGTTTTTCTACCAGCAAAAAGAAATTAGAGAGATACTATTATTTTTTAAACAATATGAATTCAAATGGGTTTTCTACCGCATTCATCAATCTACCCTTTCATCTTAACAGAACTCCGGAAGGTGAAAAAAGCGGTGAGCGGCTTATATACTTCGATGACTTGCAAACACTCCTTTTCTTCCACCAGAGCGTAGTCGATATAATAAAACTGATAGATATAATCCCTTCAATTATCAACTTTAAAAATATCTTTATCTGTGGGATAAGTCTTGGAAGCATGATTTCGCTGGTTACAATGGCACATGATAAAAGGATAAATAAAGGCATCTTTTTAATCGGGGGCGGGAACTGGCATGAGATTCACTGGAAAGGAGTCTTAAGATTTATTTTAAAGGGGAACTGCATTTACAGGGATGAGGATTATAAAAACCGCAAAAGGAGAGAAGCATGTGAAGAGATTTATTCCAATTTCCCTGAATTCATCAAGAAAATTAAAGAACTACAGGACAGACCCATAAAAATTAAAATGCAGGATTTACCTGAACTAAAAAAAGTAACAAAAAAAATGTGCTTTCTATGTGACCCGCTTGCTTTTGCACACAAAATAGCGCCGAAAAATGCATTTATGATTAATTCCAGATTCGACCTTTATTTTTCAAGAAAATCAACCAATCAATTATGGGAAGAGCTCGGAAGACCGAAAATTCACTGGTTGAATAAATTCCATTCTAGTGAAATCTTAAACAACGGTAAAATTTTTAAGGAAATTAATGAATTCCTTCAGGATACCTGATTTACCTTTTGCACTTAAAAAAGTTCGAATAACTGTCGCACACACACCAAAAGAAACTGCCTTCTATATCCGTTACTTTTTCTAGTCCCTGCTTCCCATTAGCTTAATTAACCTTATTATAGTTTCTATGCCTGTCCCCAGTACTGCCAGGACAAGTATGGTTATGACAACAGGATTTAATATTCCAGTCAAATCTATGGGAAATACTGAAAAATCAAAAGGAAATATAACAAGCAATGCAATAATAGATATCATCGAAAATAAATTAAGGATTACACGGATAATCTGCCTGAAAAAGTAATTGTCATAAATTATCAGTAAGAAATACCCTACTATAGCCGCACCAATTCCTGCCGATACAAAAGGAAGCCACTTACTGAAGTCCCCTGTGAGAAGCGCATATCTATGCCACTGGCCATTATAGCTGTAGTATGCTATATATGAATTAAAAAAATTTAAAAAAACCAGTATTGCGATATTCACAAGGATAACAAAACCATACCCCACGATCCTGCGGCTTCTTGATCTATTGAAATAATCATCTACCTTATCTTCTGCCTGCTCACCTATTTTATCCGGTCCTTCTACCGGCTCCTCCTTTTTCTCTTCTGTCTTTCTGCTAAAGTTTCTCATTTCTTCATTTAGTTTCCTCTGCCATTCATATTCTTTCTGGCTTGAATCCTTATCTTCTTCAGCTTTGCTGAAATAGCCAGATACGCTGCTCCCAAAGTCCCGTGCCGCCTTGCCAAAATCCTTAAACTTATCCTTTACTCCCTCATCCTTGAATCTTTTTCCAAAAGTCCTCGCAGACTCTTCGGTGCTCTTTGCGAATTCCCTTGCTTTATCCTTTAATTCCGGGTCATCGAATATCTTGCTTACTGCCTCGCCAAACTCCTTGACCATATCACTAAAACTCTCTACCGGGCTTTTTGTTTTTTTACTATCTCCCATAATACCCCTCCAACATATACCATCCCTGTAAAATATTATTGCCGATGTTATATATACGTAATATATTATATGTTATAAAAAATTAATTATAAAAAGAATTTTATAAAAACATTAAAATTCATTACAAGAAAAGCGAAACAATCCTGGAAGCTATCCCTGCGAATAATACCCCATAAACTGCTGATACTGCCGTTAAAATAATCGCCTTTCTGGCTCCAAATTCTTTCCATATCATTCCTGTAGCGATCATACATGGAATCCCAACTGTAGTAGCAACACCAAACGTATATATCTGAACTGGTGACAATACCACTGCTATTTCAGTTCCAAGGACAGAAAAAAGCATTACAGCCGACAGGTCTTTTTGTAAATAGCTGAAAAGCCACGGGATAATCGCTACATCAGGTAATCCCAGCCACCACATAAGAGGAGATAGCGGAGTTACGAATGCTCTGGTAACACCTAAAACATCCAATCCAGAATAAATTATCGCACCAAGCACAAGAAAAGGTATAACCACATAAACAAAGGTTTTCATTCTTATCCAGCTTTTCGAAAGAATGTTTCTAATAGAGGGCATCCTGTAAGGTGGTAACTCGGGTAATTCCTGGAGAACTCCCCTCTTCTCAATTTTCATAACCTTTTTCATCAAATAACCAAAAATCACCAGGGCAACCAGCAGGGAAATAAGAACATAAACCGCTATAAGCTTACCGCCAAAATGTCCCACTATCCCCATTATTATGGCAATGCGGGAAGAACAGGGAATTGCAGTAAAAAGGGATGTTGTATAAAACCTTTCCTTATCAGAAGATAGGATTCTTGTAGCCCTTGCACCCGGTACAGTACAACCCAGTCCCAGAGCTAGTGGAATAATCGCCTTTCCGGGAAGATCCAATTTTCTCATAAACCTTTCCGTATTAATAACAAACCTCGAGAGCAAGCCCGAGTCTTCGATTAAAGTGAAAATAATATAAAATAGAAAAACATATGGTAAAGCAATTGAAATACCTGCCATAACTCCTGTAAGGCCTGCTTTCAGCACCACACCAATAAATCCTTCTCCAAGATTAACTGCCGGTATAATATATTCTTCAGCAAAACCCATAAGAACTTCTTCTACCCATCCCCCAAGATAAAGCAATATACCAAAGATTCCTGCAAATGAAAGGCCCGTTATAATTGGCCCCCATACACGGTGCAATAAAAGCCGGTCTATTCTATCTTCCAGGTTTTTAGATGCCTCGTCTATTTTAACCAGACTGGTAATTTTCTCGGCAATAAACGCAGCCGTACCATATCTCGTTATAGATATATCCCATGCAACTTTCGGATGATTTTCAAGGTTTTCCCTTGCCTTATCAATTATTTTGACATCCTTTAAATATTTATAATAATCTTCATCTTCTTCCAGAATTCTTAAGGAAACGAATCTATCTGGCAACTTCCCGCTTACCTGGCTGGATATTTCATCTATTGCCTTTTCGATATCATCATCATACTTAACAGTAAAGGGCTCTATCCTGGTTTCTTTGATTTTCAAAAAGGAACTTAAAAGTTCATTTATACCCTTTCTTTTTAGGGGGTTTATAGGCACAACGGGGACACCCAGCAATTTAGCCAGCTTGTCGTGATCAATTACTATTCCCTTCTTTTCAGCGCTTTCGATAAAATTAAGACCCACTGCAACAGGAATTCCTGCCTCTAACACCTGGAAAACTAAATAAAGGCTTCTTTCAAGAGAAACCGCGTCAGCAAGTATTATGGCCCCGTCTATATCCTCTTCAAACAGTGCCTTTTCGGTAACCTTTTCCTCTTCGCTTCTATCAGAAATAGAATATATACCGGGGGTATCCTCGAATTCTATTCGCGTACCCTCAAATACCTTTTTCGCCTTTATTACTTCTACGGTAGTTCCCGGATAGTTGGAAACTATAACTGTTGGGCCTACCATTGCATTAAGCAGGCTTGATTTTCCCACATTCGGCTGTCCGACCAGCAAAACTTTAATACTTCGCATATTCAACTACCTTTATTCCCCTGGCTATATCCTTTCCTATAGCAATCTTTTTATTGTTGATATCAATAACAAAGCCATCCGGAGTACTGTACATAATCCTTACCTTTTCGCCTGGATATATGCCCATACTTACCATCCTCTCAAACAATCCTCCTACGGAGAACTCGACATCTACAATAAGGCAATCCCTGCCTATCCCAAATTCTCCCAGCTCTTTGCTGCATCCTTCAAAAGTAGACAGCTTTTTTACATTATTTAATGCCTCTTCGGATATATAATGCTCCAGAAAGTCGGCTTCCTTATGAGCATCTGCCTCGTCTCTTTTTTCTTTGAAATAATCTTCAAGAATAGAATGCTTCTTAAGTATTTTACCTACCTTCTTTTGCCCTTTCTCCACCAATATAACAGAGTCATCCTCAAGCCGGATTAAACCTTCTTTCTCAAGTTGCCTGCCTGCCGCGGCAATAAAATCGCTGGACGCCTTAATTTTTGAATTTATTAATTTTAATGAAACCTTGCTACTATTTTCTTCCGCGCTTACTCGTAGAATATCATCTTTTACCGTATCCATTACAAAATCTTCCGACTCTGTGTAATACTCTTTTTTCTTCTCGCCAACTTCAATATTGTAAAAGAATTTTCCTATCCATTCGCTTAGAAAATCCTTCATGGGCTCCCCGAGCTCTCCCCTGACCTTATTTAAAAGTTTCCTGCCTTCATCAGTCGTTCTGTAATACTTATGTATCTTTCCATGCTCATTAACCTCTTCCATGGCAAGATAACCTCTTTTGGTCAGATTATGAAGAGTCGGATATAGTCTGCCGGCACTTACCATATGGCCATGTTTGCTCTCAAGCTCTGAAAGATCGCTCCCGCTAATCTGTTGCGTTCTTGCTTTCCATAGAATATAAAGGCAGAATAATCCTCTTTCCAGCTTCTGTGTAAAATCTTTTAAATCTATTTCCCTTTTCATATGAAATAATACTATTATCAATAGGTGATATCAATTATTGATATTATCATACCGTAATATCAAAAGTCAAGTTCTTTGATTATCATGTAAAGTTCTAAAAATTAAAAAATTGCAGGCAGGTTTTTCTTTTATTATAATACTGTATTAATTAACAATAATTTTTTTAGAATATGAAAAAATCTTCATTCTACTTTGCTGCTGCTGGAATTATGCTGATACTAACATGGTTGCTTTATTTCTTCCTGCTTCATGACCCTCTCTTCCAGTGGCTTGTTTATGCTGGCTGGGCTACACTCGTAATAGGCATAATCTTTATATTCTTACCAATTTTTATGCTCCGCAAGAAAGGCAGAGTTTCAGCCAATAAAAGTTTTATTCATACTAAAAACGTCGTTAACACTGGAATTTATGCAGTGGTCAGGCATCCCCTATATCTCGGGTGGCTGCTAATGTATGTTGCAGTTATCTTTTTCAGCCAGCACTGGCTGGTAGTAATTCTTGCTGCCAGTGGCATTTTTTTTATGTGCCTCATCTGCAGGAATGAAGATGGGGATATGATTACAAAGTTCGGTAGCGATTATAAAAATTACATTAACTCCGTTCCTTCTCTGAATATATTTGCTGGAGTAATAGGGCTTTTAAGGCACCGGATAGGCAAATAACATACACAGAGGACTAAAAATAATGTAGATAATGCAGGTTAAGATTATTATATTAGTAAAGGTCAGGGTTTAGTCTTTTAGATTTCTAATTGCCATCTTTATCGACCCTTCAACCGGCTCAACTAATCCGGGAATCAAATTTACTTTTGGAAGTTTTTCCTTAAGTCTCTTTATTAAAATATCCCTGAAATGCTCTTTACACTTGAACAGACCTCCTACGAAAACAAGGTCAAATTCCCTGTTCCTCAATCCCAGCTTCTCGGCAACTGTAACAATAGATATTAAGGCTTCCTCTGCTTCCTCAGAAAGTATCTTAATACTTATTTTATCCCCCATAGCCGCTGCAGAACATACCGATTTTGCCAGTGCGCTTATCTTGACTTTTAAAAACGGGGAATCATATACCCAGCCCGTCAAATCCATGACCTTCTCTATTTTTAACCTGTCCAGTATTATCCTGGTAAGCAGTGTCTTATCACCCCTGTTATCATAAGACCTTACAACCGCCTTCAGAGCTTTATGCCCTACTTCATAACCGCTCCCCTCATCGCCAAGCAAGTAATCCCAGCCATTAGCTCTTATCTCTTCACCATATTCATTGGTCCCAAGGCAATTAGATCCTGTCCCTGCAATAATTATTATCCTGTTCTTGCTCTCGCTTCCTGCTTCCAGCCCTATTCTTGTATCATTACAGATAATTATTTTTTCCGGGTTAAGATAGCATTTAAGCTCACTATTAAATACAACTTCCCTGTAAATTTTTAAATCTTCACCTTCATCGTTACCTGCAAAACCAAAGCAAGAACTAATAAAAGATATATCTTTAGAGTTTCCCAGACTATTTATGCTCTTGAAAATGCCTGCATTTAAATTCTCTACCGCTTTCTTTCTTCCTACGCTCTTGCAGCTGCTCGAGCCACAGACAACCCTGGCAAGCCTCTCACCATTAAGGCCAGCTATTTGTATAGTAGTCTTTGAGCCCCCGCCATCAACACCCAGAATATATCTCATCTAAAACTCTCAACCTGTAAATTTTTTTTAACATTAAAATTAAGCTAACACCATAACCAATTCGACTTAAGAAAAATTATCACTATAAAAACCACTCTGAAATAACGATAAATTACAGCTTACCAGTCATGCTTTAACTTTTTCTGCTCCGACCATAAGACTGACAATCTCGTCAGGGGTTGTCTTTTTAGTGATTCTTTCACCAACCTTTTCCCCTCTCCTTAATATGACCAGTCTATCGGCAACAGAGAAAACATCATACAATTGATGTGTAATTATAATTATTCCGATACCCTGTGTTTTTAACTTCTTTACGAGATCTAAAACTTTTTTTTGTTCAGAAACACCCAGTGCCGCTGTAGGCTCATCCATAATCAGCAGTTTCGCATTCCAGTAAATCGAGCGGGAAATTGCAACTGCCTGCCTCTGGCCTCCTGAAAGGGTCTTTATCTTATTTCTTAAGGATGGAATTTCTATTTTTAACCTGTCCAGAACCTTTTTCGATTCATCCAGCATAAAATCATGGTCAAGGATTTTAATAAACTGTAATATTTTCTTTAGCTTTTCACGTCCAAGAAAAATGTTTGAATACACATTAAGATTTTCAGCCAGGGCAAGATCCTGATAAAGAGTTTCAATTCCAATCGATAACGCCTTCATTGGGCTGTTTATTTTTACTTCCTTTCCTTCAAAAAATATTTTCCCGCCATCCGGATTATGGACTCCGGAAATCATCTTTATAAGAGTAGATTTTCCAGCTCCGTTATCACCTAAAAGACCGACAACCTCCCCTTTTTTAAATCCGACGCTTACATTATTTACTGCAACAAGACCTCCAAACCTCTTGGTTAAATTTTTTACTTCTAGCAAATAATCACCCATTGCCTCAATCCTCCTTATTAATCAATTCTGGTGATAATTGGTCAACCAATACTGCAAAAATCAAAATTATGCCAACAACTATTAATTTATAAAAAAGCGGAACACCCAGCATTCTCAAGCCATTCTCAAGTATTATTATAATAAAGCAACCTATCAGGGTCTTCCAGGCGGAACCGATACCTCCATAAAGACTTGCCCCGCCAATCACGACTGCAATTATAGAATCCAGGAGAAATGACACACCGGCATCCGCTTTACCCGTCACATACCTTAGCATATAAAGTACCCCCGCAACTGTAGAGAAAAAAGACGAAAGCATATAAATTTTAGTTAAGTGTTTTTTTACGTTTATACCTGCCTTATTTGCTGCATCAATGTTTCCTCCTATCGCATATGTATGCTGCCCGAACCTGGTACACTTTAAAATAAATCCGAAAATTAGTACCAGTACAAATGAAACCAGGAATACATTTGGAAATATCCTTATCCATTCTTCCCCCTTCAGAACTTCGGGACTGATAAAAAATGATATTTTTTTACCGGGAATTACATTAATTAAATAACCGTTTCCAATCTTACCTGCAAGTATCGGGAGATTTTTTGCATATGCGCCTTCTATAAGCAACTCGGAAATACCATGTGTTATTCCAATCATAGAAAATGTAGCAATAAATGCCGGAACTTTAAGGCGGCTTATGAGCAAGCCGTTTACAAGACCCGGTATCAGACCTATAAGCAAAGTTATAGCTATTCCGATAACTATACTTAAAGAATCACTAAGTCCGGATTCAATAAGTGATGCAATCAGTTTTGCCGATACTACACTCGCAAAACCCATAACGAAACCAACTGAAAGGTCAATGCCCCCTGTTATTATTACAAACGTTTCCGCAAGACCAAGAAGAAGGATATAGGGACTGTTAATAAGAATTACCTGGGTTCCGCCCAGTGAAAAAAATCCTGGAGAAATGGCGCTAAATAACACAGCCAGCATTATAAGAAAAATAATTGCCCACTTATTACCTAATTGCATAATGAATCCATAAAAACCATTTTCTCTTATTGTTAACTTGCTCATTTAAATAATTCCTCTCTATAATAAATCCGGGAATGACTGGTCAATAACTACCGCAACTGTCAGGACCAGGCCAACCGCAATAAACCTATAAAATGGATCCACGCCAGATAGCTGAAGGCCATTCTCTATAACTCTTATCAGGACGATACCTATTACTGACCCGAATATACTGCCTTTTCCTCCCATTAAACTTGCCCCACCTATAACAACAGCGGCAATTGCTGTTAATTCGTACATTGCCGTGAAGTTCGTATAATTCCCATTCCCTGTCTGAAAGACATTAAAAACTCCTGCAAGACCAGACAAAAACGAAGCAAGAACATATATAACTATAAGATGCTTTTTAACATCGATCCCGGACCTGACCGCAGCATCCATGCTTCCGCCTATTGCATATGTATGCTGCCCGAAGCTCGTGTTTTTTAATACATGCCATAGAGCTAATATAATTATTAAAATAAAAATAGATGAATTTGGGACTATCCTTATAAGTTCCTTAAGCTCTTCTCCGGCAACTCCTTCAGGAACCCTGAAAAAGCTAAAGGCCTTACCCGGCAGTATATAAAAAAGATAGCCGTTCCCGATAGCCGTAAGATTAGGTGGCAGAAATGTAACAGGAAATCCCTCGCACATTATAAGACTGGTGCCAATAGCTATACCACCCATTCCAAGTGTGGCAATAAAAGGCGGCACCCTGTATTTTGTAATTAGTATCCCATTAATAAGCCCCGGTATTATACAAACAATAAGCGCTGTCAGGCCACCAACCAATATACTCACTTCCGGCGAAAAATCAGCTGCGTACATATCCCTCATTATGGTAGCAGAAAGTACCGAAGATAGTCCCATTACAAACCCTACCGATAAATCAATACCACCTGTGATTATTACAAATGTTTCCGCTGCAGCCAGAAGTATATAGATTGTTCCTATATGCAGAATATTCTGAAAATTTGTTAAATGAAAAAACCTCTCCCCGGTAAAGCTAAAAACTATAATTAAAACTAAGAGAAAAAGTAATGCCCAATTTTTTGCTAAAAATGAACTGAAAGGGTTAGAAAAGTTATGATTTATTTTCAATCCGGGATTTTTAATATTATCCAATTTATTATTTAATTCCTTCTCGCTCTCCATTTCTTTTTATTAAATTTCTTATTACAGAGGGTCAGTGATGCTAACCCTCTGTAATAATTAAAAACTACTCCTTAGTGATAAGTAAAACCATATCTAAACTATTTGCTATAAATAAACTGCTGCATATCAGGGTCATCTACGTTGTCCCCTGTAAAGAACTCAAAACCCGGTATAACTTTTTTAGGAACTTCTTCACCGTCTTTAAGGTATTTATAACCCCATTCGACACCAAGAGCACCTATTTCTGCCGGCTTCTGAGCCAGTACGAGATCAACCTGTCCTTCCTTCAATGCATTTATCAGGTCCTGGGTAGCATCCCATGAAGCTATTTTTACAGCACCGGTAAGACCGGAATTTACAACGGCCTGATAAGAGCCCTGTGCGCTAAACACATTTACACCAAAAATACCAACGATATCCGGATCCTTCTGAAGAGCTGCAAGTGTAAGCTCCTGTGCTTTCTGCTGATCGTCCAGACACCAATCCATACCTGCAAGAGTCATATCAGGATATTTAGCAATTTGCTCCTCGAAACCTTCGCCTCTGTCAACAACGGAAGACGTATCGGGATTTGTATTCATAACGTAAACCTTGCCCTTTTCATCAAGCATTTCTGCAAGATTCTTTGCAACTTCCATTCCTCCCAGTTTGTTGTCCGTGCCTATATAAGACAGCGGGAATGAATAATTGCTATCCTTTGAATAATCGCCATCACCCAGGTAAGTATCTACTGTTATTATCGCGATACCCTGATCATATAATTTCTTAAGCGGTTCGATAAGCGCATCTGTTGAAGTTGGCGCTGTAAGTATAAGGTCTATGCCGCCTGCTGCTGCAGCTGCCTCAAGAATTGGTACCTGGGCTTCCGGACCCCAGGACTTAGGATACTCCGAAACTACGAGGTTCACACCAAGTTCTTCTGCCTTAGCCCTTATTCCCTTTTCCATCGTGAAATAAAAAGGATCAGCAATGCCCGGGACGAACAGCATCGTAAATTCTTCATCGGCTGCTTCCTGGGTAGTTTCCTCCGTAGTATCTTCTGCTGGCTCTTCCTTGGCTTCTTCCGTACCATCTTCTGTCACTGCAGGCCCTTCTTCCTTACATCCTGACAGCGGGAATACTGCAACTATAGCAACGACGGACAATAAAGTTATCAACCATAGCAATGATCTTTTCATTTATATATCCTTTCCTACTTTACAATTAAAATATTTCAAAATAAAATTAAGAGTGAGATTTGTTTGCTTCACGGTTCTTAAACGTTCCCGGAAGTTAGACAAATCTCTTTTTAAAAAAATGAGCTTTTTATCACCTCCCTTTTAAAATTTCTATTAGAAACCTGATAAGCACCTCCTTCCCATTTTAATCTCACAGTTTTTAATTAGAAACCTTACCGCAGGACTTCCTTATAACTAACTCCGGTCTTAAAATCATTCTTTTGGTTTCTTTATCCTGTTTATTCTCTATCTTTTCTATCAGTTGTTCAGCAGCCAGTTTTCCTAATAAATATTTCGGCTGCCTGATCGTAGTAAGAGGAACCTTGTTCATTGAAGAAAAGCTGATATTGTCATAACCAATGACAGAAATTTCCTCCGGAACTTTCATACCACTGTTAATCAGTGAATCGATTGTCCTTATGGCTAAATAATCATTGCCCGCGAATATAGCTGTTATTTTTTCCTCCGCATTTAATATATACTCAATGATGCTGTCTATATCATAAACATTATCCGCACTTATAAACTTCATCGGTACAAAATTTTTGTCATTATTGATCCGGTGCCGCTCAAGCATATCTTTGAACCCCTGATATCTATCACGCAGACTTAGCAGTTTTCTATTGCCAAGGAAAAAAATTCTTTTATGGCCCAATTTTATCAAATACTCCGTAGCAAGTTCTGCGCCAAAATAGTCGTCATTGGCAATATAATTCAAACCAGGTATATCAAGCTTGCAATCTATTAAAAAGAAATTACATTCTATATCTCTTAGATTCTCTATCGTTTTTACTTTCAGCTCGACTGTAGTTAGAAGAAGGCCGTCAACTCCCCTTTCAAGCAATGTTTCTATTTCTTTACCTTCCAGCTCCTTGTTATTGTTTGAATTGCACAATATCACATTGTAATCTTTCGACTCTGCTATATCGATAACACCTTTTGCGACTCTTGAATAAAATGGGTTTTCTATATCTGCCAGAACCAGCCCTATAGTTTTTGTTCTGCGTGTCCTTAAGCTCTGAGCAATTATGCTTGGCTTGTAGTTCTTTTCTTTTATAATCTTTACAATCTTATCTTTTGTCTTTTTGTTTACTAAAGTTCCCCCTGAAAGAACCCTTGAAACCGTGGTTCTTGAAACCCCGGCTATCTCAGCTATCTCTTTAATAGTTACCTTATCTAAGTTGTTTTTTTTCGATTTTTTTAACATCGATACCATAATTTATACAAAAAATGCCAATAATGCATAAATAATTCCCTTAAATACTGGATTTTTTATTGTTATCGATTACATAAATTATCACATAATCTTGCCCGTGTCAACTCTTAAATTATTTTTCCAATAATTTTTTAATTTTTCTAACTGCTGTGCAGCATAATAAATGATTAAAAAAGAAAACTATGCAGTTATATCCAAATATGGAGAGGACTGAATATAGAATCGTATCAATTACAGAATCCGTATCACAAACCCTGGCATTATTTAAATATTATATGTTCCTGCTCATCTATTTACTAATTCACCGACCGTCATTTAATAAAAGTTTTATCTCTTATTTTTTTCTTTATGCCTTTTTTTCTCCGGGTTCATAAATGCTGAATTCTTCACATTGCAAAACAGGAAACTTTCGTGGATACTTACATTCTTTATCATTTACGCATGTAATACATAAACCTTTGCTTTCCATTTTTCCCTCTTTTCTTATACGTTACTTAAGTATCTCTGCAACCTCTTCACGCTCGTAATCCATAATATAGGGTATGCCGGAAACCGAAGCTGCCTCCCTAGTAAGTGATACGATATCGCGGCGGTCTATATAATCCAGGGCGAATTTCCTGGCTCCGCACATTAATTGCTTCAGCCCCTGTTCCAGCCGCCTGTAATAACTATAAAGCCCTATGGCTGACCCTGGAATGCTATCTGCCTTATCCTTGAATTCTTTTCTTAAGTCAGTTACTTCTACAAATACCGATTCCATATCGCCTCCGTACTTCTCTATGGATTTAGGAACTTTACCTCCGGCTATACCATCGGCAAGTGTTTTTCCTACCATGCAGGCAGTTATCGGAGAACGTGCCATCCCTGCCAATTTGAAATAAGGAGCGCCCAGTGAAAGACCTTTAAATATCTGGTCTTCAAGAACAAATCCCCCCGCAATAGCCATATCAGGTACATATAGACCCTTGCCGTCCAGTATTTTTGCATAATCATATGCCATCGCCTGCAGATAAACCGTAGGAATACCCCATTCATTCATCATCCGCCATGGGCTCATACCCGTACCCCCGCCAGCTCCATCAATGGTCAATAAATCAATCCCGGCTTCAGAGGAGTACTTAATGGCTTTAGCAAGATCAGCAGGTTTGTAAGCGCCCGTCTTTAAAAATATATGCTTTGCGCCTTTTTTCCTAAGATGCTCGACTGCATTCATAAAACCTTTCCTGCCAGCCATACCTATCCTTGAATGCCTTTCGAATTCTTTAAAATCCCCATGCCTGAAAGCCTTCTGGACATCCGGGTCAAGCGGATCCGGTAAAACGATATAACCCCTCTTTTTAACCTCGATCGCCCAGTTCAGGTCGTTTATTTTTATTTCTCCACCAATACTTTTGGCACCCTGGCCCCATTTTAATTCTACCGTCTCCACACCCAATTCCTGGATAGCATATTCCAGAACACCAAACCTGTTATCCTCTACATTTGCCTGAACTACGATCCCGCCATATCCATCCTGCTGCCAGTCTTTATAAAGCTTGACCCTCCTGATAAGCTCAGGAGATTCTATAACCCTGCCATTATCATCAAACCGGGCAAGTGAGTCCATTCCGCAAACATTTTCGCCAATAGTCAAAATAACTCCGGATATAGCCGCACCAATTGCAAGCCCCTCCCAGTTCTTCTTTGCAATATATGTAGAACCGAGACCGGGTATAATAAAAGGCAGCTTTAATTTTATGTCTTTGTTTTTTCCTATGGCCGCTTCCAGCATTACATTTGTAAAAACTGCTTTATCGCTATCTTCTTCTATACCATGGGCCCCAAATGCAGTTCCCATGATATTGAAGTGCGAATAATCTACGGGATAATTTTTTTGCGAAGCTGTTGTGATATCACCATATGGCCGGGGGTAAATTACTTCAGTGCTCCGATAGGAAGATTTACCGACCTCGCATAGACCCGGACATCCCTCGCTACAATTAACACACATACCGCTAAAGGGGTTGATATTATCTCCTTGTAAATTTTTTGTCCCCGTTGCTGCAGAGGAATTGATCTTCGAATAACCCATAATAATAATTCTCCTTCGTATAAATTAATAAAAAGCAATAAAAAAAAGCACAAAATTCCTCCTGGCTCCTGTGCCAGAAAAACTTTGTGCTTCAATGCAACAAACAGGCTTCTTTGCCCGATATTAAATTTTTACAGCCCTATATTAGTATTAATCTATATAAATTGTCAAATACTTTATTTTTAGAGAGGTGTCTCTCTATATGCTTACATACATATGCAAACAGTTGTTGGCCTTAATTTAACTATTCCCCTTTTATCCACATGCTATATTATATATATGAACGTAAGAAATAACTAAATAAATACATCTATGGGTTATTAGGAAAGACAAGGTATGCTACATTTTAACCGGTCTATATCACTTGCTAACAAACAGATTCCTGGAAGAAAATTTACCGTCCGTAGTAAGGTTTACCCCTAGATGGTTCAGCCCGACTTCATCCCCGGGAGTGGGTATATGGGTTATATGCATTTCACACCCTTCCAGCAATGGAAGCTTCTTCATTGCCAGCTCCGCAGTGTGGTTGGTAAGAGAGCTTATAGAAAGTGCTATTAAAGTTTCCTCCAGGTCAAGACTTTCCGATTCCGCTTCAAAAATACCTTTTTTTAATTTTGATATCTGGCCAATAATCTGGGGCGAAAGCAAAAAAATCTCATCCGGTATATTCGCCAGAACTTTTATTGCGTTAATTATAAGACTTGAGGATGAATGCATGAGCTTTGAGTTTTTGCCTGTAACAATACGGCCATCGGCAAGTTCCACGGCAGCGCCGCAGAAGATACCTTCATTGCCTTTTCCTTCAAGTTCCGCTTCTTCTGCGGCTTTTCTTGCAATATCAACTACTTTTCTATCAGAAGTTTTCACATCTAGCTCTTTCATTAAAAAAGACACCCTTTCAACTGTTTCTTTCCTCTCTATCCCCATAATATATTCCTTGTTATAACGGAAGTAGCGGCGAATAAGCTCCTGCTTTGACGCTTCACGAACGGTATCGTCATCTATTATCCCGGATTTTACGCAGTTTACCCCCATATCGGTAGGTGAATTATACATGGGCAGATTAACATTTTTTCTGTCTACTATCCTGTCAAAAATAAGTTTTAATATCGGGAAACTCTCCACATCACGGTTATAGTTTGCAGCGCTTTCATTGTATTTGTTAAGGTGATACGGATCAATGAGATTAAAGTCCCCGATATCAGCAGTCGCTGCTTCGTAGGCAATATTAACAGGATGTTTAAGCGGCAGGTTCCATATCGGAAAAGTCTCAAATTTTGCATATCCCGAGTTAATCTCTTTCTTATAATCATGGTAAAGCTGGGAAAGGCACACCGAAAGTTTGCCGCTGCCGGGGCCGGGACCTGTAACCACTACAATCTTTTTGCCTGTCTTTATATATTCATTCTTACCAAAACCTTCGTCACTGCATATGGCATCTACGTCTTCCGGGTATCCGCTGATAGGGTAATGTAGATATACCTTGATGCCTCTGCGCTCCAGTTTATTTTTAAAAATCAATGCAGCGCTCTGGCCACTAAACCTTGTTATCACCACTGCGATGATGTCCAGCTCCCATTTTCTAAGACCGTCAATCAGCTTTAACGTAGCCGCATCATAAGTTATACCGAAATCTCCCCTGACCCTTCCCTTTTCAATATCGCCGGCATAAATGCACAGGACAATATCAATTTTATCTTTAAGGGTTTGCAGAAGCCGGATCTTTACATTCGGTTCATAACCGGGAAGCACTCTGGCTGCATGGTAATCCAGGCAAAGTTTCCCCCCGAATTCAAGGTAGAGCTTACTGTCAAACTTCTCCATCCGTTTAAGAATTGCCTGGCCCTGCTCTTTTAGATATTTATCATTATCAAATCCTATTTTATTAGCCACAGGCATAAATCCTAAAATATTTTATTTTGATATTATATAGACCTAAAAATAATACTCTTGCAAAAAGTTATCTCTACCTTATCAGCTTACCCAAACATTATATAAATTATATCAGCGGGGGTAAATATAAAATAGTTATAATTATTTAAATCTGGCTCCTCGTTCCTATAATACAAATAGGATTGGCAACCAGCTCATATCAGGGAAAAATAACTTAAAATTTCTGCCTATTCCAGACTGAGGTCCACCTCGGGCGCTGCATCTGCGCCCTCCCTTGCCTCAAAGAATTCCCTTGATTCAAATCCGAACAATTTCGCAACCATATTCCTCGGGAACATATTGATATATGTATTATATTCCTTTACCGTCTCGTTAAACCTGCCTCTCTCTGTGGCAATCCTGTTTTCAGTACCTTCCAGCTGCGTCATTAGGTCAATTACTGTTTCACTTGCCTTCAGCTCGGGTGTATCTTCCACTACGACCCTCAAATCACCGATAAAAGAACTTATTTCCCTGTTCACATTTTCAATATCAGCTGGTGTTTCGGAGCTGCTTATTCCTGCTCTTGCTTCCGCAATAGACTCGAATATGTCCTTCTCCATCTGCATGTAACCCTTTACGCTTTCTGCAAGATTCGGGATCAAATCAAGTCTTCTCTCGTAAACATTCTGGACCTGCGCCCATGCATTATCAACTTCAAACTCCCTTGTTACCATAGCGTTCCTTGAACTTACGACATAAATGGCCGCTATTGCAATAACAGCAATAAGCGCAATAACAATAATCTTCTTTTTACTAAAAGACCCTTTCTTATTCATATTATTAACTCCCTTTATTTTTCTTAAAAGCTTTAATTAAATTCAGTCTTCCCGAAAATAGGTAAACCTCTGCGATATTAAGAAATATTGTATATTAAAATACTCAGGTTTAAAATAAAAACTACGTTGATATAGGAAAAGATAAAACGAACTTACTCACCTGGAATCAATTTAATAATCATCACTCTGGTTTTATAATTAACGCATTTTATTCTCTTTACCACCTGCGGCTTGCTCCGCCACCGCCCGAAGATCCTCCCCCGAATCCTCCAAATCCTCCTGAACTTCTGGAATGGCCCGAGTTGCTTCCAAATGAGGAAGGGCCCCTGGAGCTTGTTCCGTGGCTGGAAGATTTTGATAGCTTCTTAATTATCGAGGTCTTTTTTTCCTGATAATCGCAATATTTGCATTTCTTTTCAACTTCAGCCAGTCCCTCTGACTTATAGGTCGGTTTTACAAGAACGGTTTGCTTTATTGACAATCCAATTCTATTACATTTCGGGCACTTATGGTTCCTGATATAGTGAGCAAACGATAATTTACCGGCAACCCCTAAAATTATAACCCAGGGGAGGAAGACAATAAAAACTACAAGTAAAATTATAAGTGATGGAAAAGCCGCAGATTCAGTAAATGAACTTTCATTTTCATTTATATCAACGCTGGCACCCGGGCCAACCGGCGCCAGTCCTTTTTCTTCATATATCTGGTCAGCAATAGCAGAAATCGAATAATAAATGCCGTTATAGAAATCGCCTTTTAAAAGTTCGGGAATCAGTATATCGTCTGCAATATTCCCGGCCTCAATATCCGTAATAATCCCTTCCAGGCCATATCCTACCTCTATTCTCAAAGCTCTTTCCCCGGCTTCGCCTTCAACGCCTAAAAGGATAAGAATGCCCTCATCTTCTTTCTCTTTTCCTATCCCCCATCTTTCAAACAGTTCAACCGCATATTCTTCTTCGGTAAGCCCCTGCAGGTTACCCACTATTACAACCACTATTTCGCTGCCTGTTTCCCTTTCAATCTGTGAAGCCAGGTTTTCTAATTTATTTTTAGATTCACTATCAAGCTTACCGGCATAATCATTTATGAATCCCTGATACTCCGGATAATTGATTTTATCTGCCTGCACTATACCTGATTGCCCTGAGTCAGTCGTTGCAGATGCCGATCTCTCTCCGGTGGAACAGGCAGGAATTAGAAGCATAACAGATAAAATCACAAAAAAGTGAGATAAAATTATAAATATTGAGATAAATTTATTGTGTTTCATTAAAAATTATTAAATTAATTGTTAATTATAAATTAATGAAATTTTAAAAACTACTTTCAGATTTTATAATTTAATTATCAAATTGTCTAAAAATATTTATGTGACTAAACCAATTGAACAGGTATCAATAATATCAAAAACTAATGTCTCAAGACAAACTGTAATTGCTATTAAAAAGAAAGATACAACCCTTCGTTAAAACTGGTTTTAAAGATAGCAAGGATATTGAAAAGTCCGTAGAAAGCATTTTTACTTTAGATGATACTCGGGTAATATTAACAAGCGCTTAACTGACCCTTATTTTATATGCTTACCTTTTTTTATAACACCCAGATAAAATGTAATCAATTCTTTTGTAGCATTTTCAAGCAATTTTTCAGCATTTTCTACTGCTTCGCTAAGACTCATAGGACTATTTATTATTGAAAAATTTCCATCAATTAAATCCGGATAACTCTTGGTGACTCCCTCTCTTTTTACCAGTACGGAACCATTTATAGTTATGACGGGAATATTATATTTTTTAGCCAGCTTTCCAATGCCATAAACACTTTTACCGAAAAATGTTTCCCTGTCCAGTGCCCCTTCGCCGGTAATTACAAGGTCCGCATCTTTTATCTTATCTTCAAGCCGTGTGGCCTCAATAACAATATCGGTACCCCGCCTGAGGGTTGCATTCAGAAAAGCAGCAAGGCCTGCACCTAACCCTCCGGCTGCACCGGCTCCTTTTAATTCACTTACATCCTTTCCCAATTCTTTTTTTATAACTTTAGAAAAATTAGATAGACCTTTATCAAGTTCTTTAACCATTAAATTATCGGCGCCCTTCTGGGCAGCATATACATAAGCGGCTCCATTAACACCGGTAAGCGGATTCCAAACATCACAGACTGCATCGAACTGACAAAACGGAATAGATTTATGAATATTAGAAGCATCGATCCTGTAAAGATTTGCCAGTTCCTTTCCCCCGGAACCAAGGAGCTTTTCTTTTCTGTCATAAAACTTATACCCCAGTGCCTGGGCCATACCCAGCCCGCCGTCACTGGTCGCACTTCCACCTATGCCTATTATTACTTTCCTGCAGCCCATATCCAGCGCTTTTTTTATTAGCTCCCCTGTTCCATAAGTAGTGGTCTCCATTGGATTTCTTTTTTCCCGGGGCACAAGCACCAGCCCTGAGGCAGAAGCCATTTCGATTACAGCAATATAATCCCTTATGATTCCAAATCTTGCTTTTAGAGGTTCTCCCAATGGACCGGTTACCTTCAGATTAACATATTTACCTTTCTCGCTTCCTACTAATGCGCTAACCGTCCCCTCTCCGCCATCAGCCATGGGGCTAACTATTACTTCTATACTTTTATCAACCCCGGTTATGGCTTTTTTTATAGTGTTACAAACCTGGATTGCAGAAAGGCTGCCCTTATATTTATCTGAAGAAACCAGAATTTTAAGTTTCATATCTACCCTGTGACTGGCTTTTATATCATTAAAACTTTTTCATCTTTTAAACAATTATATCATACCAAACAGAGTATAATTTCCTGGTTTACCCTGCAAAAAGAGCTTAAAATCAGACATAAGAAACTATATTTAGATAAAAATCAACTGACAATATTGCATTCCGCTCTTTATTTTTTTATTTATTTTTGCCAAGCCTGTCCATGAAAGTCTCAATAAGATCAACCGGAACAGGAAATACGATGGTGGAATTCTGCTCGGCTGCTATTTCTTTTAAAGTCTGGAGAAACCTTAGTTGCACCGATACAGGATGTTCGCTCAATATCTTTGCTGCTTCAGATAGTCTTTCAGAAGCCTGGAATTCTCCCTCGGCATTGATTACTTTTGCTCTTCTTTCTCTTTCAGCTTCGGCCTGCCTTGCGAATGCTCTCTGTATTGACTGCGGCAGCTCAACATCTTTAATTTCAACAGTAGAAACTTTTATTCCCCAGGGGTCCGTTTGTTCATCTATTATTTTTTGCAGTTCCTGATTAATTTTTTCCCTTCTGGCAAGAAGGTCATCCAGCTCGGCCTGTCCGAGTATGCTTCTTAGTGTGGTCTGTGCAATCTGTGATGTAGCAACCATATATCTTTCTATCTTAACCACGCTTTTAGCAGGATCCATAACCCTGAAATATACGACGGCATTTACTTTTACCGGGACATTATCTTTGGTTATTATATCCTGCGGCGGTACATCCATGGTAACGGTTCTGAGGTCCACTCTTACCATTTTGTCTACAAAAGGAATTATAATGATTAGACCAGGTCCTTTAACCCCTCTTAATCTCCCAAACCTGAATATTACACCTCTTTCATACTCTTTTAAAATCTTAATAGCCGAGACCAGCAGCATCAGCGCAATGAATATGCCGAATACTACCGGTATTAATAAACCTGCTGTCATGTTATCCTCCCTTTTTATTTTTTTGTTTATTATTTGATATGTTTACTTTTAGTGTTAAACCCTCTAAAGATATTATTTTAACTGCCTGCCCCTTTCTAATTTTACTTCCTTCGGCTGATACCGCCTTCCAGATTTCTCCCGATACTTTAACCAGGCCTTCAGGGTCTAAATCTTTTAAAACCACTGCTTTTTCCCCGATAATCCCTTCCTTTCCAGTGGCAGGTTTCATTCTATGGACTCTATAAACAGCTCTGATTACAATAATCAAAAAACCGGAAACTATAATAGAAGCAGCTATTATAAGGCTTCTGGCTATCCTCAGATAAGGGGCACCGGTATCAATTAGAAGAAAAGATCCTATAACAAGTGAGACAACACCCGCTATTGACAGTATACCACCGAGACCCAGTATTAAATCAAGTATAAATAAAATTACAGCAAGTATTATAAGAGCCAGCCCTGCGTAATTTATCGGAAGAATGCTGAATGAGTAAAACGCAAGAATAAGAAATAAAACACCAATGGCCCCGGAAACCCCGAGACCCGGCTGGGAAAATTCATAAATTATTCCAAATATTCCTATGATAAATAATATGTAAGCAATATTCGGATTGACAATAATGTGAAGGAACTTTGTAATAAAATTCATTTCAATTTCTTCTGTTGTGCCTGAACCGGTATTAATAAAGAAACTCTTATCTGATTTTTTTATTGTCATACCATCTATTTCTTCAAGAAGCTCCTCTGTATTTTGAACACTGAGGTCTATTACTCCCAGCTCAATAGCTTCTGCTGCTGTAATGGAGACACTCTCCCTAACTGCCATTTCGGCCCACTCAGCATTCCGTCCTCTTGAAGCTGCCAGATTTTTGATATAGGAAACGGAATCATTTGTTACTTTATCAAGCATGTCCCCTGATAATTGTCCTCCTCCCCCCAGATTTACAGGATGTGCGGCGCCAATTGTGGTAAAGGGTGCCATTACAGCAATATCGGATGCATAAGTTATAAATGTGCCGGCTGAAGCTGCTCTTGCACCTTCGGGATAGACAAATACTACAACAGGGATATCTGAGTTAAGGATATTCGTTATAATTTCTCTCATGGATGCTTCAAGCCCGCCAGGGGTATCCATTAATATAATAAGGCCGTAACCGGAATCAGAAGATTTCTCCAGGCACCGGGTTACAAAGTTCGAAATAGGGGGGCTTATTATTCCTTCAATTTTACTGATGTAAAAATTATTTATTTCTAAAGAAATAGCACTGTTACTGTCATCGCTCATGCTGTTGTTGTCCGCGTCCTCCGGAAAGATTTCCCCTGCAGGTATAATTACAAGAAGCAATGTGATAAATACCAGTATAATTAAATATTTAATGATATTCTTTTGCATAAGATACAGCCACTTGATTAATTTATCTGTATTGAAAATATTTTTTTCAATATCATTATACTATAAAGCTCCTGAAGGTTAGCGTATTTTCAAAAAAGAAGAATAATCTTATACGATAACCTATTATATACCGATTAAACCGGAGGATAAAAATGGAAAAATGGGAATGTCTCTTCTGCAGCTATATTTATAATCCTGAAAAAGGCGACCCTTAAAATTAAAAAAAACCGGCACGGATATATATAGTAAAAATCATAAAAAGGCATTATTTTAAGCATAGGTTCAGGGATTCTGGCTAATAAGTTCTGATTTTAACTTCTCTTGAAAACTACAGAATTAGTTTGAGTTAGCCAGTAAGCCGGGAACTATCTTTAATAGGATAAAATTTCTTAATTTGTGTTGCAAAAAGTAATAAAAAGATATTCGGTAGTCTTAACAAAAATTTTGATAAATATTAAAAGATAAATTATTATTATGATAAGAATTATGAATATAAGAATAATTAAATTAATACTGGCAGCTTCCCTGTCACTGATAGTGCCCCTCTTTTTAATCTCCTGTATCAGCGGGACTGAAACTACTGCCTCACCGGATGAAACATTATTATCCCCTGATGCTCTATCACCCGGCCAGATAGATGAGTCAATGCTTGATTCTTTTGTAAAGGTGCAGGGTAAAGTACTTGCTCTAATGGAAAATCCAGGAGGCAGTGGCGGCGTTTTTATCAAACTAGGTGACAGCAAAGGCGAAGTGGGCTTTCGTATTGAGCAGGAAGATTGGGAATCTTATACAGACGAAAAAAAAGAAGAATTCGGTGAGGGCAATACGATAATAGCCGAAGGCATGCTGGTCCTTTCGGGGCAGGAGCTGGTTATTGTTTATATGAAACCACCACTTGCGGCAGAGGGAGACCAGCCATCCAGCACCGATTATGTATTCACAGTGACAGTTCCTGAAAATACGGTTTTAACTACCGCTGTCGGCCTGTTACTTTTTGATGAAAATAATAATAGATTGGGGACTCTCGAGATGGAGCAGGTGGATCCCTTTACATGGCGTTGCTTTGTTCCTGCCGGCATCAAGACGCTGGGGTATCGCTATTTCCGGGACGGCTGGGATTGGGAAGCTGCTGAAGAGTTTACCCCCGATTCTAAAGACACTTTAAGGTGGGTCCATAATCTAACACCGGGACAGGAAATCAATGATACCGTAACAAAGTGGCGCTGGTACCCGGAGCCCGATTACGAGATGCCGGTTGTTGAAAGTAATGCTTCCATTACTGATATTGTCCCCCGTATAAATGGTGAACAGATGCAACGCGGCTACGGCTTCGTTGATTTCTGGTGGTGCTTTTTCCCGTTACAGGTGCATGGTACCAACATGGCCATGATGGAGGCGAACGCTAACTGGATAAAACTCATGCCGGCAGCAGGTTTTAAACGTGTTGAGCCCCTGCCCGAGATGAATATTGAGGAGGTCGATGCGCAGGGTTATCCTGTTTATGGTCCGGGAGAACTTGAAAATCATATTGCGCAGGCAAAAAAAGACGGGCTTGAGGTTTTGCTTGTCCCGCAATGCGGCACTTTTCTCCAACACAGGCCCGATATGCCACCAGATGATCCTGAATTTACTTTAAATGGCGATAAACAATACTCCGATGAATGGTGGGAAGTTTTCCTGAAGGAAATGGAACAATATGGGACACATTATGCCAGACTTGCAGAGGAATGCGGCATTGAGTACATGGTAATGCAGGATACCTATATGTGGAATAGCAGTAAAGCACCGGCAAATATCCAAGAAAAATATGCAGAATATATTGATAATATCCGAAACCATTACAGCGGTAAACTGGGCATGGCCTACAACCTTGATACATATAAAACACCGTACGATCTTTATCCCACCGGCTATTTTCCGGAGGAGTTTGATTTTCTTGCTGTGGGCGGGCCTGGCGCAATTGCCAGCAACAGGGACTCGAGCGTTGAAGAGATGGAAGCAAATTTTAAAAAAATGGTGGATGGCGCTCTTAAAACTTTATATGATAAATACCATAAACCTATTATTCTATACTCCTATGGCGTTCCCAGCGTTGATGGCGGCGCCAGCGGAGACTTCTTTTTTGATGATGACCGGTATCAACAATGGTCTGAATATGACGAGTACTATAAACTGGACCTGGCTGAACAGGCGCTGGCCTGCGAAGCGGTAATGAGAGTAGTTGCGCAAACTCCGTATATAACTGGTTTCTACACTTTCGACAGCCACTGGCCGTCCCCTTTCCCGTTGAGCTTAAGTTATGATATGTGGGGAAAACCCGCAATAGACCAGGTGCTCTCCGAATGGTACCTGCGTTTTAAGGAAGAGGGTAAGTAGCAGCAGATATTTTAAATACAAATAAATAACAAGTAATATCTGCAGGTTTCAGGTTTTAAATGATAATATATTTAATACTTAAATATACTGGAGTTAGCCTGTAAGCCGGGTTCTGTAGTATCTACAATATAAATCATAGATACCAGTAGTCATCCATCTAGGATAAATATTACTATTTACCTCAAGCGGCCTAACCCGGAAGAAGGCGGGCCACCTTATCCTTCCCTATTTGGCCTTTCTCCGGATGCGGTTTACCAGGCCAGCCCGTCACCGGACTGCCGGTGGGCTCTTACCCCACCATTTCACCCTTACCAGATAAATCTGGCGGTGTATTTTCTGTTGCACTGGCGCTGGGACCAGCTTTTACACTGACCCCGCTGGGCTTTCCCCAGCATCCTGCCCTGTGGAGCCCGGACTTTCCTCACAGGTAAAAACCTGCGCGACTACTCGGCTAACTCCGGTTATATATTACAGGTATTTATTTAAAAATCAATATATTGAGAGATGTGGCGAGATTATCAATACAGGGTCAATATACCCTGTATAGAAAAAGGTTTATTCATTTATCTTACCAAAATTTATACGGGATTCCCCTTCGTAGGAAAGCTCATTTTCATCAAGCGCCTTATTTACAAGTCTATCCGCCTCTGTATTTTTCTCCCTGGGGATATGCCTTATATCCACTAAATCATACTTTTCCAGCGCCTTTGATATTTCAAGATATACCTTTAAAATTCTGGCATCTTTTATCTTCCACTTCTTAGTTACCTGATTACAAAGAAGCTTGCTGTCGGTAAAAATAATTATCTTTTTATT
>Ga0180433_10002380_pt1 | contig 29118 bp, 29 predicted proteins | sample SS_ome_8_FD_132980 | JGI IMG/M metagenome (GOLD analysis project Ga0180433, IMG submission 132980) | Hypersaline lake sediment archaeal communities from the Salton Sea, California, USA - SS_1_D_1 metaG | ecosystem: Environmental > Aquatic > Non-marine Saline and Alkaline > Hypersaline >... | reverse complement strand
GAAAAGTTTATGCCTCGGTCTATACATGCTGTAACAAAAAGAGGTTTTGAACTGAAAACTATGCTTTTTGTTCTAGCATATGCTGTTAGTAGAATAAGTTATTAAGGTAACAACTTAAGTTATTTATTATATTCGTAGAAACGTATCCCTATTTTTCTATAAAAAAGGATAATCTATGAAAAAACAAATAATAACATCTTTATCTTTTAGCTTATACCTCTGTCTTTTTAGCAATAATTCACTGTGCATGAAAAAATTAAAAATCATAGCCGACACTCTAAAAACAAAATACTACAAAGCACAAATAAGCAAAGCAATCAAAAAAAACAATTTTGCAAACTTTATAAACACCATGAAAAAACATGGCAAGCCCTTGTGGGATGAAGAATGCTACAACCTTCAACTAGATACCCCAGCAACACGACACATATTTGATAATAACTTTGCCCTCAACCTACGCCACGCCAAAAGTCTTGTTGATAAATTGTTTTTATCAAATAAAGTAAAAACAAAAACCCTGACATACAAGGCAATTTCAGAGTGTGGATTTGAAGATAAAGACAATGAAATTCTTGATCAAGCATTAGAGTTTATCTGGAAAATCGAAGACACCCCGTTTTATCGTGAGATATCCTTTGAAAACAAAGTACGAACCCTTTGGTATTATGCCACAATTATTATTTTTTGCATTAAGATGCCACTCTATTGCAATCACAAAAAAACCTTATCTGATATTGTCTGGAAATTATGGTCGGAAAATAAAGTCTTTGTTTCTCCGCCACAAATAATTAGTGAAAAGTTTGGACCTCTCGCATATGCAGCATTAGCAAATAATCCACTTGCAGTAAAAAAAATAATTGAAAAAAAATTATCAGAGCCACAAGAAGTAACATCAAACCAAAACACGGCACTCCATTTTGCCGTGCAAAATAAAAATCACACTATAATCTTCGATCTCATGATGTACGGGTCTGATCCTCATACAAAAAATAAGGAAGGGAAATCTGCATTTGACTTCGCCGATGACGAAACGCGCCAGTTTCTGGCATTTATGGAACATTTTGTAGAATTATACCAGCAATCGCCTCCTACCGAAAGCCACGAAAACTCGTCCACCAAACTCTAAGCATCCACGTAAGTGACGGCATCCCCCGCATCTTCATACCATAATTGATAAGCCAGAGTGCAAAGAACACAATAACTAAAGGAATAAGCAATGGCGCCAATATGGCAAAAAGCAATGCCGATCCTAAAATTATTAAAATTATCCCCATGATTTGATTAAATCGATTATTCTGCACATAACGGCTCATCTTTGATTTCTCCCAAAACGTTTTATATCCATCAAATGCTCTTTCTTTTCCAATTATATAGATACTTAGCTGTATTTACAAAGGCACACAGGATATACATGGCAAAAAACAACAAAAAAAACTACATTTTGACTTTCACAACTCTGACATATTTCTAAGATTGTTCATGCAAAACTGTTACACATAAGACATGCGCAATAAATGCTTAGAATATGCCAATTGGGATGTTTTCTTATTCTTTAAGTCAAAAATTTTTACAGACCATTATATCCAAAATTATTGAATTCGCATTATCTTCTTAGATCGAGCTCATGTTAAAATACAAATACGTGTCTTTTAACATATCCATAGTCCCAATAATATCTGTTTTCAAAATGGTGATTTGCCCTACCTATGCAGCTTTTCACGCTAAATATTTTCAAATATAAAATATTCTTGATTTTTTACCCTTAAATTGCGCATGTTTGAGATGAACAAGTAGGAGAAATGGCAACACTCCAACACAGTTTGCATTTGAAATATTTTAGTTTTTATTAACCGCTGCAAAATGCAGCAAAAAAAGAAAGGAACAATATGAAGAAAAAGTTAGTATTCGCCAGCATACTTGTCTTTGGGCTAAGTTCGGTATATACAAGTAACAGTAAGATCACAATAGCTGACGAAATTAAACAATTCAAACAACTTCTCGGCACAGTAAATTCAAAAATCAAAGGCGTTGCAGCAAAAGGAAAAGCAAAATGGAGTAATACTTTAAATTTAGTCACTAATTCTGCAGACGTTATAAAAGATTCATATAATGAGGTAAAAGGAACATCAAACGAAATAGACAAATTAAAAAAAGACATACAAAGCGTTGTAAAACTTGGCAAACAGATCGCAACAGCAGAAAAATCAAAAAAAATGGACGTCGTAATCGATTTAGTCTCAAAAATAGGAGATACAGCTGGAGGTTCTATTACATTACTTCTTCAATACATAGGTGTAATTGAAGACTTATCCAACCGGCTCGTTAAGGTCGTAAATCCCGCCTGGGATACTAAAATCATGGGTATACTAAAGCTAAAGATACTGTAACAAAAACAATTAGCGCAATAACAGATTCTGTAAATGAGATTAATCAAATAGCAAAGGACATAACAGACTTGAAAACAATAGCAGGAGACTTCAAAAAAAAGGACAAGCTTAACACTATAAAGAAATTTGTAACCAAACTAGGAAACACAACGGAAAATGTAGCTAAGGTAATAACGAATTTTGCAGTTTTAGGTGATGAAGTCTGTGACTTAATAAAAATCATTAAGCCATCCAAGGGCACTGAAATTAAAAGTCATGTGGATAAGGTAAAAAACTCAGCAAATAACTTGATTAAAATATTGCCGGACAAAATAACAGCTCTTAACGCCCTTCTTACTGACCTTCAAAAGATAATTAAATCCGTACAAAAAATAAAAGGATCACTCTCAAAAGCAAAAGCGTCATCTTAAGCTGCATCATAAAAAACTGGGGTTAAAAATAGTTTAAAGAACAAAAGCTATATGAGGATTAAAAAGGTATTAAACAAAAAATAGCAGATATCAAACAAGAAATAACAAAGATTCCATACTATAAAAAAGAGGCTGCTAATCTCTCCAAACAAATAGAAGCCCAAATGACAACATGCCAAGGAAAGGGAGCCGGGTATGCTGAATGTTTTCAAAATGTCGTTAAACCACTTAAAATAAAGCAAAAAGCACTTGGAAAGAAATTAGAAAAACTAATAAAACTAGCCGCAATACAAAAACAAATACTAGACACAAAGACCAAGACAACCACAAAAATAAACAACCTAAAAGCTCAACTGAAGAAAACCGTTGGGACAGAACGCGCACAAATACAGGCAAACATAGAGAACGCCAACAAAAAAATAGACAATCTAGAGAAACAATTAGACGGGCAACTTAAATCATACAAGAAACAATTAAATGATGAACTTCAATCGGTAAAGAAAAAACTAACAGATTGGGCATCTAAAGCAAAACAAAAGAAATCTAAATTAAAACACTACTGGCCCTTTTAAATGATATTATAGGAGAAGCCATAAGGCCACGGTATTAAAAGCCGTGGCCTTTTTTCTATATCTAAAGCATATACTGTTTTTAATCAGTGAAACTCAAGCCATAAATTGCCTCCCCACCTACCATTTTTAATTACACTCATCAAGAAGCCATAATTGACAAAATCCCCCTTTTTTTGTATAAAAGTAAGTATTGATAACCATTAAAAGGCACGGAGGCCTTATGAAAGTTCTTTTCATATCTTAATTATTTTATTCTATTGCTTATACAGAGTCACAGGCATCAAGGATATGCCTAAAGTGTTATACCTTTTTTTAAAAGAGGATAAACACTGCCAGTTAAATCATAAAGGTACCTTAAAAATGAATAATAAACCAAATAGACCCCAAGAGCCACAACCTCCCTTTGCATATAGCATACAAGAAGTAACATTTGAAAATACCCGTGATAGCATAACGCTAGCCGGAACGCTTACATTACCGACAAAGCAAGAACAGTCTCCGGCCATTGTTCTTATCGCCGGTATGGGACCAAATGACCGTGATTATACCATGATCGATCACAAGATGTTTTTAGTCATTGCCGATTATTTAACCAAAAAAGGCATCGCCGTATTACGATATGATAAACGTGGGGTTGGACAATCAACCGGTACATTCGACACAACACTAACCAGCAAAGAGTTTGCTCAAGATGCACTTGCGGGTATCGCATACCTCAAAACAAGAGATGACATAAACCATAAACAGATTGGATTAGTAGGCCATAGTGAAGGCGGCATGATCGCACCGATGGTTGCAGAGCACTCACAAGATATCGCATTTTTAGTTCTTATGGCCGGGGCATTTGCAACGAACATTGATCATATTATTGAACATATTGCTATGCAGCTAAAGGCTGATGGCGCAACGGATGAGATGATTACAATTGACCGAACCATTAGAAGAAAACTATTAGAAATAGTCATCCAAGAAAAAGATCCTGCGATCGCGGCAAATCAACTAAGAAAAATCATTGACACTTATCTGGACAGCCTCACAGAGGATCAAAAAAAAGAAGCTGAAACACTACCATTTGCGATTAAAGAAAACAACGCAGAAAATCTTATCGCAATCTTTAATTCTCCTTGGTATCGCTTTTTCTTTTCTTATGATCCAACATCAACACTCAAAAACAACACGATTCCAACCTTGACAATTAATGGTGATCTAGATTTCATCGCTTCTTCTAAAGTTATACTGCCCATAGTTACACAAGCACTCAAGGAAAGTGAAAATTCTGATTTCACCGTACTAGAATTGCCCAACATGAATCACTGGTTCCAAACATGCAAAACGGGCGCTATGGCCGAATATGGCACAATCGAAGAAACCATATCTCCTGAAGTATTGCAACTCATTACTCAGTGGATTTTGGATCGAACAAAGAGAAAATAGAAACATACAAATACTCTGCACAAAAAAATTCCCCTGGAATAGTCCAGGGGAATTTCTACGATCTTTTTAAACAAAATTAATTATGCTCGTCTTTCAAATTCCCATACCACATCTTCATCTTTGCAATTTCTACATGGAGGGAATCTTTTTCCTTTTACAAGAGGAATTGTTTGTTGCTCGGCAGACTTGCAACCGCAACCTGCACATCCGCAATCTTTTAGACGATAAACACCTGACTCTGGACAAATTTCTCCGATACGAAATGTATCACCTTTTTTAACCATTTGGCCTACTCCCACTCTTTCAAATAAAGTTATATGAAACTAATTTTGATCATAGCAATATAAAAAAAAGAAGGCAAAAAAAAAGAAGGTAATAGTTAGCTTTTCTCTAAACAATTGCTTGTTTTCGAGTCGCATGTAGTTAGTGATTACTCACTCGCTTCATACTACCTTCCACTACCTTCCATTTCATATTGACACAAACACCCATATAAAATCAAGAGTTTTACTGAAATATTTTTAAAAAAATATTTCAAATACATCAATACTCCCTCATAGAGCCGCATATAAAAATGTAAAAAATATTCTAAAGCGGTTACTTTTTAAATAAACCCTTTAAAAAGGGAAAACTTCACGATTAACAAAAAGGGGGTTTCAGAATTATAAAATACATGGTAAAAAATAAGAGAAGAATATAAGAAGTTAGTTCACTTGGTTGCAATTATAGCAAAGGGAGATTGAACGTTATGAATTATATACTCGGAAAAAGATGGGAAGAAATAACACCAGAAAACATAGAACACTTTATCAAAAAAGCCAAAGAAGGCAAAAAACGCAGAATTGACTTTTTGACACAAAAACTAAAAGGTGAAAAGGATCACAAATATCAGAGATTTTTCCAAAATGAAATCAACTCTGCGATCAACAAATATAACCAAACGATTAAACTACTTAATGATATTAAAACCCAAAAACTACATAAAAACAAAATACAATCATAACAAGCTTTTAATATTTTTTTAAACCTACATCTTAAGCATTCTATAGCGGTTTTAAAACTCTCCATTTGACACACACGCTTTGCAATTGTCAATTAAAACGTGCGTTATATTGCGCTTAAAATGCATTAAAAAAGCACAATATAACGACACTATTTGCAATTTTTCAGATTATTTTGCTATCAGCTGCTTTATCTGTTGTGCTATTTCTTTAGCACTATTAGTAGCAGAATCTACCATTAAATCATATTCTTTATCCAAATACACGGAAAAAAAATGACTCCGCGCATGACCTTGGGGAGACGTTGCACGTGCTTTCTCCCGCTGCTCCAAGGTTTCCAATGGAATCTTGACAGCAACATAGTACGTTTTAAATGGCTTGAGCTTTCGCTCTAAATCATCAAACCATTCTTTTTTGTATGCAATATAATCAACAATAACATTACATCCATTTTTGGCATAGTCGGCAATCGCACTATTCATCGCATACGCTACTCTTTCGCCCTGCGGCCCCACAAAGAGAGTCATAACATTATTTCCGTCTTCATCTTTTGTGGTCTCAACCCATCTAATCTGATTTTTTGATCGCCAAAATTGCAAATTCTCTGGTGTTATTTCTGGCATAACTCTATCAAAAAGATCATCTATGCCAGTCTTAATCCATAAGTTAGGCATCATTAATTTTTGAAACTCTTTCTGAATAGATGTTTTTCCTGAACCAGAAGGACCATTAAGGATAATAACAGTTCCCGCCTCCTGCTTTTTACTTGTTCTAAAAACAAGAAACAATATACCAATAACAAAAACAACAGAAAGAAGTAGAATAACTATTTTCAATGATACTCCTTGTAAAATTAAGAATAATGAACACTGCAACATTACTATTTTTTGTTTTATTTTACCTTAAATATCACAAATAATCCATTTAAATAATGCAAACCCGATCTAGGGAAACTTTATTTTATCAAAATAATTAAATCAGTCCTGAACACAATCACCATCATTTTCTTCATGATATATAACCTCTAACTTATTTTTATTTTCCAAAGACTCAAACCGTTTAAGAAAACCAATCAGTGTACATTCACTCTCATGAGTTAATTCCTGCAAAAGCTTTATTTGCCCATACAACCTTTTAACTTCTCGAAATACTTTTTGCTGTGGTTGCTCATTGAGTATATCCATACATGTTTTAAAATGATCTTTCCATAAGTCTGTAATTTGATCATTTAATAGCGTAAGGTCATACAATATATTTATCCGATTATCTTGTGCTACTTTCTCTTTGCTACATTGTCTTATTTTCTCTTTATATGCACTTATAGCATGCCCCAACCTCACCTGGCAATTCATTGTTTGTTGTAATTTTCCAAACAAACGACTATGCTCTTCTTTCAATGTTACGATATTTGCATCCATGGTTTCTTTACGCAAAAACAGGTCCTCGTCTTTATACACTTGTAAAAGCTTTTTGGCCATTTTTTCATACTGCAATCTTTTATTCGATTGGGATTTTTTTTCAGGAAACTTAATCTGCAGGGATCCAAAAAGAGAGCCGGTTGATATTAAAAGCAAAATCATTATAATTTTTTTATACATCACAACCTCTTGTTTTAAAAAAACAAATCTTTATTGTAGCTTTGCACAAAAAACATGAGAATCATAGAGTTTAAAAAAACATTAAAAACAACTCCCTTATTCGTCCTCTTCATCTTCATCATCATCAGATTCAGAATCATCATCAGATTCAGAATCATCATCAGATTCAGAATCATCATCATCAGATTCAGAATCATCATCATCAGATTCAGATAGGTCCATTGTATACTCAGACCTCCTGAATCCCGTAAAATCCTTTTCATTTAAGTATAAAAATCGCCTGTATATATAATCCCAAAACCTATCCCCATCATGATAGCTCCGCTCATCAAGCTGTCTTGCTAGCATATCAGACACAAAACTTTTGTCCTCTGTATCAATTATATAGATTTTACCTGTTCCGTTTTCTCGTATAATGTTTCCAGGATCAGAAAAATCAACATACCCCATTCCTTTCAGCTTTTCGTCTGGATGGGCTTTGCTCGCAATTCTTCTACCTTCAATCCGCCTGGTATATATACTACCATTTACTATCGTACCAGCATTTGGCAATAAACTATTAAAATAAAATACTACAGTAATTTCATTTGGGTCATCAACAACTATTACATACTCCGGAACACCATATGTTTTATCAAGATCTTGATCTTCAATACATTGCTTTAAATAATCAGCCCCCCAAATACGCGTAAGATCAATAGGACTTGGCTTTAGAGGTTTTCCACTAGGAACATAATACTGATCCTTAATGGCTTCAAAATCTTTTCTAGAGATAATCCGCCCGGCATCTCGCATGTTCAAAAACCTGAATAAAATTTCCTCTTCCATTTCATCTAATGACATTAAATAATTAATTCCACCTCCAAGAGTATTTGCTTCTACCTTCCAGGGACGTATATCAACTAGGTCTGCAAACTCTTTCTTTTTTTTATGCAACATAGCTTCAAACTCTTTATACATTTTAACTAGCTCATTATATTTTTCTTCTCCCTCATGAAAAAGCTTTTCAATTTCATTTTCATACTGCTTACGCTTTTCATTAAGAAACTTATCATATTCTTCAAGCGTCTCAAAATTTTGCATCTGCATGTTATCTTCTTCTAATAGCTTCAATAAGCGCTCATACTCGTCAATAATCCCTTGAGGCAAAACCGCACGTATCTGCTCGTAACATATTTTTACAGCTTCTTCATATTTCTTTGTATAGAATTTTTCTACACGCTCACGCTCTTTCTTTTGATCAAATCCTTGATATTGCCCCTTTGCAAAACCCATCCATTCATTTAATTTTGTTTTTTCCTTTTTTACACAATCACTATACACCTGGAGCAATCTTAATACATCTTTATCTGTTTTACACTGATCAGAATTACGCTTGCACCACTCAAATACCCTTGCCCGAAAAGCCCTCTCGAGCTCTAGCCCTTGCGCACCCTTTTCATAGGTGTTTTTTATTTTTTGTATCTTTTCCTCCTGTTTCTGCTGGAATACATTAGCGTCTTGGCGAGCAATTACCTCATATACCGGTTTCTTTTGAAGCATTCCATAATTGATATTTGATATGACTGTCATCATTATGACTAAAGATTTTAACTTATTCATCTGAACCTCCTTTTAGAACAATACTACTTCTCCTATTTCTTACTATTAGTTTGGCGCAAAAGTATACTAAAAACCTAGAGTTTTAGAAAAAAATTACTCAATTTCATAAGGATTGGCTTGTGGAGGCACCACCACATTCTTTTTTGGACCCTTATGATGGCCAAATTTATTAATTACAAAATTCATCGAACCATCTGCTGTCAATGTGGCAGAATATACCTTTGTAAGATCTTTTATATGGAGTTGATTATGTAATTCATTAAGCAATTCTCGCTCTGTCACGTAGCACCGCCTCATGCTCTTCCATTGAATTTTCCCATCTTTTACGAGCACAACCACTGGCCCCTTAATCAACTGCTCGAACCAGGAAGAATAAAATACTATGCTTGCAATTGTTCTATTAAGCGCCATAAGCAATAATATAATGCCATAGACAGGTAAAAATGAGACCGTTCCGGTTATTGCAAAAGCAGAAATAGAGCCAAGCATAACATATAAAATAAAATTAAAAGGGGTTCGGATACCGGCAAACCTTCTATTAAACCGCAATACAATAACACTAGTAAAATAGACAATAAAACCCCGCAAACACATATGCCCAAATATCACCCAATTTGATTTATCCAAGCCAAGCGCCGCTTTAAAAAACGACAAAAGAGCTTCAAACATCCTATACTCCTTTTTAAATAGAACACATTAATAAACTCTTAGTTTCTCATTAAGAAAATAGTTCCTCACAGCCGTTGGTACCACTCGCACTAATACCGGCGAATTAAGCATACATTCAACCTTCTCTTGTACACGCTCCTTTACATTCTCAACCAAAGAGGGACATGCTCTTTCTATCTGAAAAAACTCATCCTGGTCAACAATCTGCATCTCCAACCCCTCATGCTTTAAGCAGTTGTTAATCGTTTCAAGAAACAATTCATCAACATTGTAATACGGAACCCCTAAAAATGTTATCATTAATTTTTCATTTGTCGGATTAGCGGCATAGACCGCATCCTTTTTTGGCATTGTATACCGCAAATCTTTAATCATATTTTTTGCATACACCTCTTTTTCAACGGTTGTTACTTTAAGGTTCTTATCATATGTATTATACGTAAAGGTGAACCAGGTATCCCGTTGCCTTGAAAAATAGTTCTGAGATTTTATCAAACCACCACCTGTTACCGATACAAATGCCTCTTTTTTGCCTGACCGAACCTCCTTTTTATACTGTGTCTTATAATAAAAGTTTTTCATAGCAAGAGTTCCGTTTTCTGATATTTGATCAAACTCAGAACTATTTTGGCACACAACGTCGCCCAAAAAAAACATCCTCGGAGAAGCAATTTTCAAACCCCCGATTGCCTTTTTTAGCAACTCCTCAAGTGTAACGCTCGTATATATTCCGCCCAAGAAGAAATGCGCCGGGCCACCAATCATAGATACAAGCGCTGGAACCTCTCCGCACAAAGTAGCCTTGTACACACTTTCTTCAAATAAAAACGCCTTTTGGCTTTTTTTTATTTGAATTGTTCTTTTGTCATCTGCGGCAACCCGCCTGAGACTGCTGTAGATATCAATTACTCGAGGATATATATCATCTGGAGACAACATGGATGCTATATTTTGCAATCGAGAACTATAAATACTTCGCAACGCCTTTTTACAAGTCTCATCGGTATACCACTTCGCATAAGGTATATTTTTATTAATTACCTCCCGCATATACACAAAGAAACCTGTAAGATTAAGATTTAAATTCCCCAAGGACACACTGTCAGGCGTCGAACTAAGAAATATAGGAAACCCTGCGCTTGCACTATGCATTTTTAACCCATTCCATCCGGCTGAATAACAGGACATAATAGCAAGAGCCTTATTATTTGATTGCCTCAAAATATCCAAAAGAGCTGGATAATCAGCAACTTTGATCCCCCCATACGTTCCCACACCCAATAAACGATTTTTTTTAGGATTTTTTAAATGGGGAGCCGGAGTCCCATGTCCTAAAAGATAGGTGATTTTTCTTGGCAAAGAGTTTTTTTCCCGCTCCGTTTGAGGAATATACAGCAAATCTTTTATGTTAGCAACATAGCGTGCAGGCGATATCTTAGGAGCCAACTGGGCAAAAATATCATTTTGGCATATGCGCCTAAGATCTGGATTCAGCCCAAGCTTTTTTAAATCAATAGTTTCTTTATCTTCCACTGAAACAATAACAGCAAACTCCTGCTTCCTCCCTTCATGCCTCGTCGTGTAAAACTGAAGCTTTTCTTGGGCAAGCAAGTCTTTAAACATACTAACAAATCTTTTTAAAAAGCCGTTATAACAAGAATATGATTTTGCAAGGTCCTCCTTTTCAGCTTCAAATCTATTATAAAAATCAAACATATCGCGCAAAAGGGGAGATGCTATCTTAATAATCCGTGTTCTTTGCCAAATTGCTTTCATAAGTTTGTATAGGACTATGTCTGGGTTGTAATCTTCCTTTTTTATTTCTCCCTGCTTTTTAGCCAAAAATATTGCCTGTCCAATAATCTCTGTTACATCTTTTGAATCTTCTTGGGGCCCATAAAGCATATCCAGTTCTTGCGTCGCACATCTCACTTTCCGCGAAACCATATCACACATATCAAGACTTTGACAGACTCCCTTTTTCATACGCTCTATTTTTTTTTGAGTTTTTTTTTGCAGACAATATTGCCATCGCAACTTATGCAACCCCCGTATATGCTCAGCCTTTATAGACCTGGTTGCATTACTTGTAACGGCTAATCGCTGTTTTGCCCTTGCTTCTATCTCATTGCCCGATAGATTATTCATGGAACTCTCAATCTCATCATGCATCATCTTTTTTGTATCCAACATATTATATGCTGTATCAGATTTGTTAAGCAACTCTCTTATTTTACGCACCTTTGCCACTTCAACCGGCTGCAAAACCCCCTCAAGAGTCCGAACATGTAACAAAACAGTTAAAAAAAGAATTGACAACCCTACTCCCTGTCCTTTTTTCATCCCCTTTTTCACCCCTTATACCCCTATCGTCTGAAAAAACCGTATCCCCTCACCAAAAAGCCTGCCTTCTTTTGCCTCTTTGCGTCAACATTTTTACTCAAACTAGTCAACTTCTTTCTTTTTTAAATAAAGCCTTTGACCAGTTGATGCTATAAAAATGATGCTTTTTTTAAAAAAAAGAATTACATTCAAAAGAAAATAGGTAAAAAATCAAGAAAGAACAAAAATGAGATATAAAAAAATATATAATATACTCCTTATAAATATTGTATCTATCGTGCTATTTCCCGCATATATAGTTGCTATGGAACAAAAAAAAATAGAACCTAATAGAAAAGAACATATAAGTGAGATACTAAAAAATATCGATCTCGAACAAGAAAAAATGATTGATACGATATTCCAAAGCTTTAGAATAACCAGCTACCATGAAATTATAGGATTTGAAAAAGACGGAACACCCCTACAAGTATTAAGCCCATCTTATAATCTTTATAAAAACGATGACCTAGAAAACAACCTCGAACAAACAAACCTCAACCTAAACAAAAAAATAGAAGATGAGGAACGCAATATAAGAAGTCTTTTTGCCAACCTCTCAGAAGAAGAAAAAGAAAAAATACGAAACAAACTAGAAAGAACAAAGTGCATCCAAACCCATATGCAGAAACAGATAGAAATCTTGGAAAATGAAGAGGGCCCTACAGAGCTTGAAGAACAACTATTTAAAACAACTGACCTCATAGAGCAATACAATATACAAGACAACATACAAAGTCAAAACCAAGAGGGAGAGGAGGAAGAAACTATCTATAAAAAGCTTCTTAAAAAATTTGAAGATAAAATCAATGAGCATAACTATAGCTGCAAGTATTGTGATGAAAATGCAGACCTAGAAAACAGATGCTCACTTTGTCAGCAACAAGAAAAATCTAAAGCAGCGAGAAAAGAGGGTATTGAAAAAATGCGTAACGCAATCATCCCCGAACCCCCAGACATTAAGGGATACGAAATCTATTTGAGAACATGGAGAGCAAAAAGCTACCCCAACAATGACGGAAACAACAACCACCCCACCTGGTGGCCATCTATAGCCAAGGCAACAACTTGTGCTGCGTGCCTGGTAATTGTTGCTCTCTTGGCCAAAAAATATTTTGCATAAAAAAAGATTCACTTTTGCCTCCATACATACTGCATGAAAAACAAAAGTGAACCAATAGTTCGTTTTATATAAAGGATCTTTTACTTACCTTTATTTTTTAAGCAATAAATCAATCATTTCTTTATTGTCCGCTTTTTTTGCTAGCTCCAATATAGTTTTGCCTTCTTTGCTTGTACCATCATTAATCTTAACATTAACATCTGCACCATTTGCCAGCAAGAATTCTACCATATCTTTCTTTTGCATGCTAACAGCAATACCGAGTGCGGTAAAGCAAAGCTCAACATCTTGTATTTTCATTGTTGCCTTAGTATTAACATCAGCACCTTTTTCTATAAGAAGCTTTGCTACCTCTAAATCATTAAATGTAGCAGCAGCAATAAGAGGTGTATGCCATGTTTTATTCATCTGGAAGTTTACATTGGCTCCGCTTGCAATCAATTTTTTTGCTATCTCTTTGCTTCCTCTCAATAGAATATTTGTTATAAGTGGTGATGCTATACCATTCACATCAACAATTTTTACCTTTTTTTCAAGCAAAACTGTCACTAGTTCTACGCTATCTAACATTACCGCCAAATAAAGTGATGATACTCCGTTTTCCCCTATAATATTAACATCTGCGCCTTTTGCAATAAGGTCTTTTGCTTTTTTTATAGTCTTTGACTCATCAAGCTTATCGCCATCTTTAACCGTTGCACCAGGACAACAAGGGCAATTTTGTTTAACATGTTTTTCAGCAGCGTCCTTGAGTAACTTCAATAACTCTTTTCCTAATTCTTGCTTCTTTGTTCCCTTTTTTTGCGCACCCTCTTGTACTTCTTTTACTTTCACAGGCTCTTTAACTGGTGATACAGCCTTTACACCAGATATAGCTGAAACTAAAAGAAGAAAAGAGAAACATGATGTCTTGAGAATTTTCATAGTTGACTCCTATGAGTTATAAAAATATGGGTTAAAAAATTCTATGTGCTTAATTATGGGCCTTTTTTTTATTTTGTCAAAAGGGGTAACTTTTTTGAAACTTCACAATCATACAATTCTGGTATATGATGCACATGGTTTTTTGAAATAATCGATAAAAACAGTAGAGCGATAAAAATGAATCACATACTTGTTGTCGGCGGAAATACCGGACGGGAATTTTCCGTTGTAAAAAAAATATCTGACTTATCCAACTATTCTATTAGCGCATATCAATGGGCAAACAATACTATCGTTGCGAACCTAACAAAACAATATACCGTTGGAGATGTGAGGGATGTTACAAATATTGTATCCTTTGCCAAAAAAACAAAACCAGACTTTGTCTTTATTGGCCAAGGTGAAAGCATTGAAGCTGGCGTTGTGGATGCCCTTGAAAAAGAAGGATTTCCGTGTTCTGCACCTCGAAAAGTTTTTTCACAATTAGAAGCAGAAAAAAAGTACTCCTTAGAGCTCGTTCGCTCTATTGACGCATCATGTGTCCCTGCAACTATTACACTCTCCCGACTTGATATTGATACTATCAAACATTTCATTGCCCATTTTGGCCCCAAAATTGTTGTAAAACTAGATGCTAAAATTAATAGCAGAGGGGTTCATATCTTCAACATGAACACAGATACAATAGGTGCTATTATTACCTTTTGCAAACCATGGATACAAAGGGGCGGCGAGATCATGTTACAAGAATTTATAGAAGGGCATGAATTTTCTATTGTCACTTATACAGACGGCAACCACTACATTCATTCTCCAGTAACCAAAAATTACAAGCCGATCTATGACAACAATCAAGGAGCACAGACATCCGGCATGGGAAGCATTACCTGGCATGATGAAAACAATATACCAAACTTCCCTTCTCATAAAATAGAAAAAGTAAAAGCATTACATGAAAAGGTACTACAGAAACTACAAAAAAAACATAAAACACACTATAAAGGCGCTCTTTTTGGAGAATTTTTAATCACCCCCACAGGAACTATTAAGTTTATAGAATTTAATGTCAGATTTGGAAACCCCAGCAGCATCAATCACTTTAATTTACTTGAAGGTAACCTCTTTACCTTTTTACATGCAATAGCACATCAAAAACTAGCAACCTTTAACGGCTCATGGAAAAAACTACACTCCCTGACAGCGTACGCAGTTCCAAAAAACTATCCGTACTCAAAAGAATATATAGGATCTTCCATAGATGTGAGCCAAATACCCCCAGAAGCATTATATTATGCCTTTATGAACTACAATAACGCCCATATAACAGCCCATTTTTCTCGATTATTTGCCATTGGACTTGTGGGCAAACATTTAATTGATCTTAATACAAAAATGAACGAAATCATGAAACATTGTAATGGTCACATACATTGGAGAAGAGATATTGGCACCGACCTTTAATTAGCCTTGTGAGAAAAAAATGAAAATAGTTAAAGTCATTTCCAAAAAAACAATTGAAAATCCAACAAGTTATGAAGCACTTTGTAAAAAGAGAAACCTGGCGACCTTCAATCAGATATATACTATTGCAGGAGATCGATCCTATATGCTCAAAAATGAGCTTGTTTTCTTGGAACAGGCGATCTTATCACACGTTCTTGCCAAGCTCCAAAAAAAGAAATTTCAGGTTATCTCTGCTCCCTCCTTTATTAATGAGCAAGCTTTACGGGAAGCAGGTTATTTTCCTGAAAAAAAAGATGATCACTTTCAAGTCCAAGAGGACACCTATCTTGCAAGCACTTCTGAAATTTTTATAAATAGCCTACACAAGGAAGAAATCATTCATCAAGATGTTCTTCCGTTGCCCTATTGTGCTATATCTAAGTGCTATAGAACAGAATATGATAATATTAACCGAGGATCAAAAGGACTCGTTCGTGTCCATGAATTTACAAAAATAGAACAATTTGTTCTGTGTAAAAACTCCTCAGAAGAATCGAGGCATTGGCATCATACGCTTCTTACTATTGCAGAAGAAATCCTTACCGATCTTGAACTACCATATCGAGTCGTTGATTTTGCTAAGGAAAAGGGTCCAGGAAAAATATTAATGCATGACCTGCAAGTATGGTTTCCCTCAGAGTCCCGATACCGGGAAACCCATAGCTGCTCAACCTATCATAATTGGCAATCTAAACGAACTAATACCCGACACACAACAAACAAAGAGCCCCAGCTATGCCACACTAATAACTGTACCGCAATCGCAAGTCCTCGCATTTTAGCTGCCGTACTGGAAAACCATCAAGATCCCTATGGCCGAATTAAAATTCCAAAAGCTTTAACACCTTTTTTTAATAATGAGGAATGGATTTGAAAAAAATAGTAGAAAGCAAAAAAACAATACCTGGTATCTTAATTGAAGGTGATGACTATTCAGGTAAATCAACAATATCTCATGCCCTTGAAAAAAAATTACAAGCTATAGGCACAAACAATATTATCTATAATCACTATTACCTGAGCAATCACCCCTTAACATCTCTTCTTGTAACACAGGCAAAGTCTTTTAGCGACAAAGAAAAAAAACAACAACTATTTGCTGTTGCAGCGATGATTGATTATGATCTCTTTACCTTACAACCAGATCATTTTTATATACAAGATAGAAATTGGTTAAGCCACCTTAATAAAAACAAATGTATTGATAAAAATATTATTTTAAAAAAACGTATCCCTTTCGCATACAATGTCTTTTTAACCGTCTCTTGTCAAGAACAAAAAAAGCGCATGCCTCCAGACAAAAACCTTGCTTCATTATACTACAAAAAAGAAACACTCAGAGCACTTATCCCCAAGCAAGAACATTGGCTTTTTATTGATACATCACACAAATCTATTGATGCTGTTATTTCTGAAATAATTTATTTTATTGGACTATAACATGGGAAAAAAAATAACAACCCTCTTTTTTGATATAGGGGGTGTCTTACTACAAAAAAATACAGAAGCATATTTTAAAAAATTAGGACAAAAACTTACCATTAAACAACAAGCTGATCTTACAAAAAAAGCAATTTCTGTTTTTACCCACATGGACAAACTCACTGACTGTAATTCAGGAAGCTTTTGTCCTCGATTCAAAGGAAATCCTATGCCCCATGATATACACCAATGGTTTAAAGGATATATACCAACAGACATATTATTACAAAAAATTAACACCACCATTGCAAGCATGTCAGATCAGGATAATTTTCTTAATCATGATGAAAAAAAGCTGGTTTCAAAAACTATGCATCTGGATATCACAGCCCATGAAGCGGTATTATTAAAAGAAGAAATTCAACCCATCACCTCACTTCTTCCTAAAATACGAGAAGCTAAAAAAGACAACCTGTATAAACTAATAATTCTTACAAATATTGAAACAAAACAATATATGCCCCTTTTAATCCAACGGTTTCCTCATGTATTTCAACCCTTTGATGACATCATAGCATCAGGAGACATCCACCTTGTCAAACCTGACCCTACTTTTTTTACCTATGCACTAGAAAAGCATGCTCTTACACCAGATGAATGTATATATTTTGATGACCAACTGGAAAATATTACAAGTGCTGAAGCACTAGGAATTCATTCTTTTCATGTCAATAAAAATGACTACTCACAGGTAGAAAAAATACTGAAACAGTTCCAAATCATTTAAAGAATAAATCAGGGCCCCATTTCCGGGCCCTGAAAATCTATTAATTAATGCTTTTTAATACAAAGACTTGCACCTTCTTTACCAACCTTTAACTTCACCCTTCCTCCAATTGGAAATGTTATTTTTGGATCTGTGTGACCAAAATCTACATTTGCAAGAATTGGCAAATGGGATAGCTTCTTTTTTGTTTTTATAATTTTTAGCAGATTTTCTTGGGACATTTGAGAAGCCTTTTGAAATCTTCCGATAACAATACCTTTAACATTTTCAAATGAAGGCAATTGAACCACCGAACAAAGCAATCTATCAAAATGATGTGGCAAAACTTCTTCATCATCTTCAAGAAAAAGTACAGCTTCACGCATCTTTGGGAAATATTGCGTACCTTTTAATGAGGCTAATGCTGTTATATTTCCACCAATAATATTCCCTTCACATTCTCCTTCATTTATCGGTAAAAACCCCTCATTTTTCATAAGCGTTCTATCTTCCTGATTCGCATACCAGCGATCATCACTCCATTCCTCACTTGGATCTATGGTATATTCACCGTCCGTCATAAGTGTTTTTATAAAATGCTTTAAGGTATAATCAAAATGTAATTTTTGTCCAAACGTAGAATAATGAGGCCCACTATAAGAAACTAAATCAGCCTTTGCCAACATTGCATTACTAAGTGCTGTTATATCAGAAAATCCACAAAAAATTTTAGGGTTTTGCTTTATAAGCTCCCAGTCAATTTCATCTAAAAGCTGATTTGCATTAAATCCACCAATCACCGTTATTATAGCCTTTATGGCCGGATCCTTAAATGCATCATGCAAATCTTTAACCCGAGATTCTACTGATGAAGAACAAAACTCGTCCATCTGGCGAACATGGTCGCCAAAAGAAAGCTCCAGATTTAAGTCTTTAAAGCGAAAGGTTGCTTTATCACTAACCTCTTGCGATATTAATTTAAGAGACCTAGATGGAGCAATCACCCTCACCTTATCTCCACTCTTTAATTTTTCTGGATAAACAACTGCTTTTTCATTTAATGAAACCATAGAACAAACCAAACACAATCCTTGAAAAATAAATAAAACATCTTTACGCATAATCTTTCCTTGATTTTTAAAAGATTTTACCTATTTGCTACCACCTGCATATGTGTATCAATTGACTCTATAAAAGTCATATTATTACCCCATGGCTTAGCTTTATACAAATCTCCTAATTTATTTTTAGCAATAAAAGCTAACACATTTAAATTCATCATCGCAGCATATAAATGTACCTGTCTTAAATGATCATCGGAAAAATCAAAACATTTCAAAACTACATCATGTAACGGTGTGCCAAATGTGTGACCAGAATATTCCCCGATCGACATTAGCAAATTCCCTGCTATCATACCACCCACATCCAAAAAAACAACCTTACTTGAATGGGTTATTAAAAAATTGTCCATATTTAAATCTATAGGACAAAGGCTATAGTCAATACAATTAAGCAACTCATGGTTACTAATGATAAAATCATACATTTTATTATAAATAGTTGGATCAAGATTCGACTTCATTAAAGAACGAATTGTTGGAGTTTGATAGTCGAGCAAAAAACTTATCCAATCCATATGGGACGTTCTTCCCTCACTATCAATAAAGCCACACCCTTTAATTGTATGCCTTGTTATATGCAACAAAACTTGGGCAATCTGCTTGCCAATTTTTTCAAGATCATATTCATGAAGCCTATTTTCATTAATGATATGTAAAAGTGTATGCCCACGATAGTGTTTAAAAATTGCAAAATCTGTATCAATAATATTTCTAGAGTTATCAAATAACACCATCTGACGTATAAAGTCTGCATCCCCCAACGTCTTACGGGCATAAAGCTCAATATCCTGATGCAACCCCTTTTGCTTATAAATCTTAAGGATAAAATCCTCATGTTTTGTCTCAAGAAGAAAAACATCATTATTTTTGTCCGACAAAAAACAAGTATTATAAACTGAACCTATTTCTTTATCAATAAAAGATCGCAACTTACCTGAAATCATAGTGATTTTCCCCTATATTCATTATGAAGTTTACCTTGTAAATTACCAACTCGCTTTTCATTAAAAACCTGCACCACCTCTTTTGAAGTATATCGTATAATCATTCTGTTAGGCACGCCTAACACATCAGAAAAAAATCTTTTTTCATCTAAGCACATACTCCTACGATCATCTAAAAAGCACCTTTTTCCTTCTTGTGTAAGCATATTATATTCTCTCAATGCAATTTGCCTCAATCGCTCGTCATGTCTTTTAGGAAGCAATATAGCAACATCAAAGGGTCGTATTGATGGAGGATATACAACCCCAAAAGCATCCCTATGCTGTTCTGTTATCGCATACAATAACCGCTCTAGCCCCAAGGAATAAGAAGCCATACAAGGAACTATTTTTCCACATGCAGCATCTATTTTAAGCTTGGAGTTCTTTATTATCTGTGATGAACACAACATAAAAACACCTACACCAAAAGCCTTTTTTGTATCAAGATCCTGATTGCAAACACCACAAACCCTTGCACCCTTTCCTTCAAACATATGCGTATCTGCACACATTTGGATGTAATGCTCGCCCTCAGCACTTTCACAAAAGAAAAAGATTCTTTTTTCTGCTTCTTGTTTACAAATAAGTAGCTGTAACCCTAAGGCATCAAAAATATCCTGAAACACCTTTTGCATATCATGAAAAGATAATAACGCAGAACTCTCATCCTGATGTACTCCAAACACATCTGTCATCCAAAACTCTTTTAACCGATTGATACCTCTTTTGGTCGCAGTATCTCGGAACCTCTTTGATGTGCTACATATATACAACGGTAATTGCTTATACGTACTTATTACTTGCTGTAAATAATCAACGGTACATTCTTCCAATGATGCATTCAAAATATAACGATCCCCACAGATATGAAATATTTCCTTACCAAATAGTTCATGTCTTCCAGAACGAATAAATAAATCTTTCTCTATGAGATCTGGAAACTGCCACGAATATATACCTTTTTTTGCAAGCTGCTTATTTACAACACACGCTATGTTTTCCAAAAGTATTTTTCCAATAGGAGAAACAATAGGAATACCAGCAGCATAGAATGTAATAAGCCCACTCCATTCAATCAATTTATACGTCTTTTTTGGTATAGCCATCCCTACCAATGTGGGTACTGCGTTTATCGATGCAATCATGTAAAATTAACCTAACTTTATCGTTGGAAAGGCCTCTATCTCTTCAAGCTCCGGTCGTTTTCTTAGAAGAACAACCGAATAAGCACAATGACTTAGGTTATCGTTAAATGCTCCAATAATATCCTTCCATTTTGCATATGCTGCCTGAAAAACTGGCTCATCAAGTCTCGCTAAAGAATCTCTTTGAAAAAACGTTTGCATGTAACGCTCTATTGTCTCTTCATCATTATCTTTAAAACAATAATCATTCATATAATATAATTCCAATCCAAATACCTCGAAAAAATCAAGCCACATTTGCTTTGTATACATCTGGATTTTATTTCCTATAATCGATGAAACTTTTTCAACAACTTGATCATCAGGGCTTTTTCTATACCAAATTGGAACTAATGAAATAAATTTCCAGTCTTTAACAACCCTCATAACCTCATTAAGCGCTGTCCCTTTGTCTCTCATAAAAGATAATGCATTACCGCAAATAACTAAATCAAAAAAGTTATCTTCAAAAGGCAGACTACAAGCATCACAGGTTGAAAAATGAATATTTTCCTCGCCTACACATCTTTTTTTTGCATTTTCAACTGAACGAGGATTAATATCAACTCCCCACACAGAACAGCCAACAAGGCGTGCTATTTCTAAAGATGAAAACCCATTTGTACACCCGACCTCCAGCACTTTAGAATCTTTATGCACAAAGCTCTGCAAAGCTATTTCTCGAATTGTTTTCTTACCTCCAGATGGCCTGTTTTCTTCCTTTAAAAATGAAACAAAATCAGTGTAGCTCATATTTTTAATGATTTCTTTTTCTTTTGTCATTTCCATATTGTCACCTCTCTCATTTAATAAATACTTTGTTCAACTATTTCTATACTTTTTTTATCTGCATCCAATATACATGAAACACCTATAGGTAAAGTAACTATAGGCGATGTGTGCCCAAAACTAAAATTATATAACACAGGAAAACTATACCCTTGCAATATAGTAGCAAGCATATCTTCAAACTTATTTTCAGATGTAAATACCGTATCAAAATTCGGAATCCGCCCAAGCACTAACCCGCTTACTTTTTCAAAAGCACCCATTAATCTCAAGTGCATTAAATCTCTGGCCAGATGCCTCCAATCCCCTCCAGAACTTTCTAATGCTAAGATCGTATTTTCTAACGGAGAAAAATAAGGCGTATCAGCCAACGCTACTAATGTTTCAAGGTTTGCGGCAAGCAATATCCCTTTGGCCTGACCTTCTTTAAAAGTCTTGCACCTATTTTTATGCCAAGATCGTTTGACCAAATCAGGAGTTGCATACCATGCATCATCAGTATATTCATCTGAAGATACAATGAAACAGGAATCCTTATTTTGTAGCCCCTGTAAAAAATGTTTTATTGTAAAGGCATGAACATCAGGAGCCGCAAAAGAAACAAGCATGGGACCATAAAAAGAAACCATATTACACTTTGCCAAGAAAGCACTTTGCAGCATGGCTATATCACTAAAGCCGATAAATATCTTTGGATGTTTTTTTATTGTTTCATAATCCAATCGAGGCAAAATATCATTCGCAGAATATCCTCCAATAGCACACATAATAGCCTTAACACTATCATCACAAAACATCTTGTTTATATCATCTGCCCGTTGAGCAATACCAGATTCTGTTTTGAAATCAGCAAGCGTTTGCCGGCTCCCCATTTTTACCTGAAATCCTAACTTCTGAATAAATTGTACACCTTTTGCAATAAAAATATCATCTATAACAGAAACAGGACTTGAAGGGGCAACTATTGCTATTGTGTCTCCTGGCATTAATCCTACAGGTCTTACATAAGACACCCGACAACTCTGATTATGGAAAAAGAGTAAAATTTGTTCGAGGAAATTGTGCCACAGACCAAATAGAAGGCATCTCAAGCAATCCCTGCAACAATCGCTCCCAACCTAAGCCAAAACCAGATGTTTGCGTATAAGTATCCAATCTCCGGGATAATAAATAAGGAGAATAATCTTCTCTCGGTAAGTTGAAAATATCTGCCTTCTGATCCAATTCGTCTATTGATGTAATACGCTGGCCACTTCCTATTATTTCTCTATACCCTGGCCAAATAATATCGGCATTATTTGCAACTTCAGGTTTCCCCTCAATTTGCGCATGATAAAATGGCACCTCCAACAATGGATACTCCTCAATAATAACCAAATTAGAAAAAATTTCAGTTAACTTAACCTCTTCCCAAGATCCAAAATTTCCACACATGGTAAACTTTTTATATATATCATCCTTGGTTTCAGCATATAAACAATCCAACGCATCCTGGAATGTAATCTGAGGAACTGACTTTATTTTACTTTCAAAATCAATTAACTCATTAAAACTTTCGTCTGTTAAAAAGCACCTTAAACTTTTCTCTTCATGCGTTAATAAATCTTTTATTATTCTGGAAAGAAACCGTAAAATAATCTTTTTATTCTCCACCTGAGAAACTTTCCCCTCATATTCTATATGATGGAACTCAGAAAGATGGGTAATATCAGCTTCTTCTTTTCTAAAAGAATTATAGATGGAATAGACATGGTCAACCCCCTCTTGCACTAAAGACAATTCAAGATAAATCTGTGATGACTCTGAAAGGAAAAAATTTTGTGGGTGATCAAACCACTTTAAGGTGATCGGACAGGTATCAGTTGTATAATTTATTTTTTCTTTGCCATATACAGCACCCGGTGAAGAAATCATACGTGTTGTTAAAGGTAACGGAATAAATAGGGAATTCATCTCATCAAAAAAATCATTTGCTGATTTATTTATCCTATGATTAATTCTTGCTATTTTCCCCCACATACTCTCCTTGGACATCGCCACAACCCGATCTCTTGCTTCATCAACAGAAAAGGCAAGCGCATCAATCTTATCCTGTTTAGGAAAAATTTTGTTTCCTTTATACGTAATCGTTTTATCTTTTTTTGCCCGATACGGTCCCAACATAACTATTTCCTCTCTGCAAGTTGAATTAATAAAGTTCAAAAAGCCTCCCAAACAATATTTACTTTTTAAAAAATGTCAAGCTTTTTAAAAAAAACAAATATCGCACGGTAAACATTACTCTATAAAATTTTTATAGGAAAAAAAATCACACTAAAAAATAAATAAAAAACTTCAACTATTGACTCTTAAATAAAATACATGATACACAATGTACAAATAAGCCAAAAGGGGTAACCTAATAACAATGCTTATAAAAAAATTAGCCAAATACCTACTGTTATTTGGATCAATAGGAGGAATAATTTTGATAAACACAAAACTTCCCAAAAAGAAAAAACAAACAACCATCGATCTACTTATCTGCAATGGAACGGTCTTGCCAATGACACAACAAAAAGATATCATACAAAATGGTGCGGTTGCGGTTAATGATGGCAATATTATTGCAGTTGGCCCAATGGAAAAACTCAAAAACATATACAAGGGAAAACAAAACATCGATGCGCAAGGGGGAGTTATTCTCCCTGGCCTTATCAATACCCATACACATGCAGCTATGACTCTTTTCCGCGGTCTTGCTGACGATCTTCCACTCATGGAATGGATAAAACAATATATTTTACCGCTTGAAAAAAAGAATGTTAGCGCAGACCTTGTCTACTGGGGAACAAGGCTCGCTTGTTGTGAAATGATTAAAGGGGGAACAACAACCTTTGTTGATATGTATTTTTTTGAAGAAAAAGTTGCCCAAGCAGCCTATGATATCGGCATGCGTGCAATCGTTGGCGAAACGATAGTAGGATTTCCATCACCCGACAGCCCTAGTTGTAAAGAGGGATTTGAACGGACAAAACTCTTAGTGGAAAAATGGAAAAACAATGAGTTAATTACACCAGCAGTTGCACCCCACGCGCCATATACTTGTAGACAAAATATTTTAGTTGCTGCAAAAAAATTCTCTGATGAACACAATGTTCCACTGTTAATACATCTGTGTGAAACCAAAGATGAAATAAAACAAATAATAGAAAAAGAAAAAATGCGCCCGGTCGCATACCTTGAAAGCTTAGGTGTTTTGTGCAATAGATTGATCGCAGCCCATTGTATTCATGTAAATAATGATGAAATAAAATTGTTACAACAAAAAGGTGTTGGGGTAGCCCACGCACCAGTAAGCAACATGAAACTCAGTTGCGGCATTGCTCCCATTTACAAAATGCTCCAAGAAGGCGTACTGGTTGGATTAGGGACAGATGGAGCCGCAAGCAATAACTCACTTGATATGATTGCGGAAATGAAAACGGCAACATTACTCCAAAAGGTTGCAACAGAAAAACCAACTGCGTTACCCGCATACCAAGCACTCGAACTTGCAACTATCAAGGGAGCAAAAGCCATTCATATGGATGACCAAATTGGAAGCATAGAACTAGGCAAAAAGGCTGACATCATTATTGTTGCCATGGATAAAATCCATCAACTTCCAGTATATAATATTGTTTCTCAACTTGTTTATGCAACCAAAGCGACTGATGTGCAAACGGTCATCATCAATGGAAAAATAGTTATGACAAATCGCATTATGTTACCAAAAGATCAGCTAGATAAATTAAAAATGAAAATACAAGCATTTAAGCAAAAGATGCAGTAACAAAAAATATCTCCTTAAAAAGGGTCCTCCACATATACACACCAATAATAAATATTTGCATACTATTGATAAAAAATTCTTGGCCCTGATAAAATATAAGTATAAAAAGTTATATGGACACATATAAAAAGAAAAGATAAAAAATGATAAAATATTTTATTGGTGGTTTTTTTTCTAAAACATTAGCAAGCTTTGATGATGCCGTCACAAGGATTCCCGTTATTGCTAAAATTACAAAAACACGCACTGAGCGAATAGCTTTTGCCATAGGCAACCTATTGGCCGTCACGGCTGTACTTATCGTTGCCTGGGCATTTTCTGAATTATTAGAGCAGATACCATATGCCAATATCATTTCTAGCGTGCTTATTTTATTACTTGCAACAACGATCTACTTTGATATTTTTAGTTCAAAAATGACAACGAAGGTAAAGATACAAGAACAAAAAATAACTAATGCCATCTCTTTCTCAAAGTTTTTTAAGTTGATACTATCAGGATTAATTATTTCTTTTGTCACGCTAGTAGATGACGTTACGGTTATAGTTCCGTTATATTTAGGCCCACCAAAAACACATATTTTTGTAACATTAGGCGTATATGCTAGTACTATCGTACAATTAATTATAATGAGCTATTTAGCTCACAAACTGGCCGCATTAAAATACCTTAAGGAAATGGCTATCGTAGGCCTTTTGATTCTTGCTGTATTAGTATACCTAGAAGTATTTTAACAATACTGGTCTATAACAACATATGTATTAAAATAATAAAAAAGGCAATCATACCTAATATAGAAAGCATAATACCTATATATAAAGACAAATGACTAACGCGAGATTTATGAATATATTCCCTATTTAAGATACCCTTTATTTTTTTTCTATGTTGCATTAAAGATAAGATAATCGTCACAAAACCGAAGACAATTAACAATTGCCCTACGATTCTTGCTGAGTTAACAAGAAACTTTTGGTAATGTTCAGCCTTCATAAGCGAAAGAACACTCCCCAAGCCAAATCCAAGCCCTATTAAAGCCAAACCTAATTGCATCCATGATAACAACGTTTGCTCAGCAGCTTCACAGGTATTAAAGTCATCCATCTCCTGTTTAAGTTCATCATGATTCATTGCCACTTCTCCTCTTTTTTATATTTTTTCTCAAAAAAAAGCCTCAATAAAAAGACCTGCTCTGCTTTTCCTTTTTATTTAACTTACTCATTACACCCCTCAGACCCCTTAATAGTGCCACCTATCTGATATATCGTCAAGCTCCCCAAGGCAAAAAAACTGATCCACATTGACAAATAGCCTGTTTTTATCTATTATTAGCAACAAGGGCAATAGCCCAAAAATGGTTTGATTATCAATTTTTCTTATAAATGGAGAAAATATCATGAAACGTATCGTTTTAATTATGTCTATTTTTGCCGTACTTTCTTTATCATTTCTTACAATAGAAATGTATCCAATGAAAAAAGACTGCCCTGTCTGCCTTGATGAAAACCTACGTCCCAATGAATACACAACACTAGAATGTGGACACGCTTGCTGCAACGATTGCCTAACAACTCAGATTGAGATGGCTATTAATGAAAGAAAAATAGATAAAACAAAATGCCCAGCCCAAGGCTGCCCTCACAACATAACAATTCAAGAAGTAAGGAACATAACTAATAATGATAATGGAACAATACAAAGACTACAAAGTCTTATAGATAGCACACCTAAAACGACCACAGAATACATGAGACAAAAAACTCGACCGTGTCCAGCTTGTAGATTTCCTATCGAAAGATCTAGTGGCTGCGATATGATAAAATGTACTAAATGCGACCATAGATTTTGTTGGAACTGTCTGCAATCAGGAGAAGAAATCTACCATGTAAACTGTACCCTTCCAAGAGCAGAATCTCAATGGGGCAATGCATTAGACAATATAGAAGAAAACAATCAACAACCAAGAATGATGATGCAGCAACCTCGAAAAATGATGAACCACAGAATGAATCAACAACCAATGATGCAGCAACCTCGACAAATGATGATGCAACAACAACCTCAAAGACGAAACAATCAACCTAGAATGATGAACCACAGAATGAATCAACAACCAATGATACAGCAACCTCGACAAATGATGATGCAACAACAACTTCAAAGACGAAACAATCAACCTAGAATGATTAACCACAGAATGATAAATCAACAACAACAGCAACCAATGATGCAGCAACCTCGACAAATGATGATGCAACAACAACTTCAAAGACGAAACAATCAACCTAGAATGATGAACCACAGAATGATAAATCAACAACAGCAGCAACCAATGATGCAGCAACCTCAACAAATGATGACACAAAACCTCCCGACAACAATGATGCAACCGATGATGCAAATGATGCAATAACCAAAAGATAAAAATTTTCATTATTAAGGTTACACTTCATTCTTGAAATAAAAAAATTAAAAAATCGCCACGGAAACTGAATATTCGTGGCGATTTTTTTGGAATTTAAAATCAATATATCAACCTAAGTCCAGTCTTTTAACACCTCGCCTTTGGCATTGGTAAAATCACCAACAAGTATAATAATTAAATCTATAAATGCCCAAATACCAAACCCTCCTAGCGTAAGAAGCTGAATAATCGCAGATGTTTGCTTGCCAACATAAAATCTATGCGCCCCAAAGATACCGAATGCTTTTGCTAGAAATGCCGCCACAAGCCGCTTTTCTGGAGCTATTTTTACTATAATTCGTCTTTCTTCTTCCATAATAAAATCCCTTTTAAAAGGTTATAATAATATTACTACCCTTTTTTTGATTCTAACATTAAAAAAAGAAAAACAACAATACCCCCTATCCAAAGGCTCTTTGGCATAATCACGCACCAATAGGAAACCCTATTTGGATTATTATCATTTTTAAATATAAGCCAGTTGCAAAATAATCATTTTTCGTGTAGTTTATTATAAACAATTATTTGTAATAAATATCGCATAATTAACGGAGGTTATCATGAAATCGTATAAAATATATGTTTTATCATTTTTAGCTATATGCATGTCTTTTTCTGCCGTAGGCATGGCAAACAACCCTAATCAAGTAGTCGCCCGCGATGGAATATCCCTTTTAATTGAAGCTGTAGATATTATACAAAATAAAGGCTTTATTTCTGAAGAGACATACTCAATCCTATATAAGGACAATTGGATATGCGTCTTTGAAAAAACAAACAACAAAAAAATCTTTCACAAACAATTTAACTCCAAAGTCATTCAGGCAGGAGCAAGAGCAAGATTCCTCCACGTCACCTTAGAAAACAATGAATTCTATCTCTTTGACCTTCAGAACAATGGACAACAACTTTTTCACAAACAATTTAACTCCAAAGTCATTCAGGCAGGAGCAAGAGCAAGATT